>Ga0308169_10000271_pt1 | contig 90392 bp, 79 predicted proteins | sample PhyBR1_2_FD_202139 | JGI IMG/M metagenome (GOLD analysis project Ga0308169, IMG submission 202139) | Phyllosphere microbial communities from UC Gill Tract Community Farm, Albany, California, United States - DLSLSB.R1 | ecosystem: Host-associated > Plants > Phyllosphere > Unclassified | place...
AGAAATGCGATCGGATGTTGGTTACGGTCGCCGCCAACCTGACATGAAATCCAGCAACCATGCGCTGCGCGATTAGCGCGTGTAAACGAAAAAGGGACCAGATCTCTCAATCTGGTCCCTGAATTCTGGTGCGGCTGGCAGGAATCGAACCCACGACCCCTTGGTTCGTAGCCAAGTACTCTATCCAGCTGAGCTACAGCCGCCCGAAGCACGCATTATAGCGGCGCCCGTCCATCTTGGCAAAGGGTCATTTTACTTTTGCATCAGATCGACCCGCAGCACGCGCCTGCATCAATGCCGCAATGACGGCCTGGTCGTTCGGATTGCACAGCAGCTGCGCCAGCTCGGCGAGCGGCACCAGGTGCACGGCCTGGCTCTCCCAGCCCATCAGGGCAGGGTTGCCGCCGACCCGGTGCGCCAGGTAGTAGCGGGTATAGGTCTGGGTGCGCGCACTGTCGATCAGGAAGGCGACGATCTCGACCCGCAGGCCCGATTCTTCGAACGCTTCGCGGATCGCGTTTGCCTGCAGGCCGACGCCGGGATCGACCCGGCCTTTTGGAAAGGTGGCGTGGTAGCCGCCGAAGCGGTTCGATGGCGCGACTGCCCACACGCGGCCGTCGGCTTCTTCGATGACGACACCGGCGGCCGCGGCCTTGCCCGGCGGCGTGGTGAAGACCGGTTCTTCGATCACGGCCTGGCCCGCAACGGTGTCCCAGTCGGCAGGTGTGATCGGTGTGTCGATCCACGGCGCAAACGGCACTTCGTTCAACGCAACGGGTAGTGCGCCGAGCGGAATCACGGTAGCGCGCCTGCCCGGGTCGTGCCAGGTGTCGAGGTCGGTGGGAATCGAGGGGCGGGACAGGCGCACGGGCTTGCCGTGTTCGTCTGGCTGCGGATGAAAGACAAGGTCGTCGGACATGGTGTCGGCTGGCAGGCAGTGCGCGCAATAGTGGACGCACAAAGCAATAAGGGCACTTCTTGCGAAGTGCCCTTATCTGAAGAAGGTTGGTGCGGCTGGCAGGAATCGAACCCACGACCCCTTGGTTCGTAGCCAAGTACTCTATCCAGCTGAGCTACAGCCGCCCAATGCGAGCATTATAGCGGGACCGCGGCGTCTTGGCAAAGCTTCATTCCCATTTCGTGCGCGCGGCCTGAAAACGGCTGCGGCGATCACAATCCGGCAAACCCGACACGCAAAGAAAAACGGCTCAGAATTTCTTCTGAGCCGTTCTCTTTGAAACAGTTGGTGCGGCTGGCAGGAATCGAACCCACGACCCCTTGGTTCGTAGCCAAGTACTCTATCCAGCTGAGCTACAGCCGCCCGAGGCACGCATTATAGCAGCGGCTTGTCGTTTCTGGAAGCCTGAAAATATTTCCCGCTAACAAAAGCTCTGGTAGATTATCCGCTGGGATTTGTTGAACGGAAAAATATGCCGGGCTTGACCAGGGTCGTGTACGCCGGCCTGCTGTATGCAATCCACGCCGCCATGCGCGCGTTCACGCGCGTCGGCGTCCCGATGATGTTCGGCGCAACCGTGTGCGCACTGTGGCCGCACGACGCCGGCGCCGGCGCCGTCGCACGCAGCCTGCGCTTCGAGCGCATCACCAGCGAAAACGGCCTGGCCCAGCAATCGGTGCTGAGCATCCTGCAAGACCGCCAGGGCTTCGTCTGGTTCGGCACCCAGGCCGGCTTGCACCGTTTCGACGGTTATCGCATGACCGTCTTCCACAACGATCCCAACGACCCCGGCAGCCTGCCCGACAACTTCGTCTCGGCCGCCTACCAGGATGGCAACGGCGTGCTGTGGTTCGGCACCAAGGGCGGCCTGGCGCGCTTCGACGCCGGCACCGGCCGCTTCCAGCGTCATCCGCTGGCGCAAGTCGGACGCAGCACCATGCGCGCCGTGTTCCAGATCCTGCCCGCGCCTGGCGGCAAGCTGTGGCTGGCCACCAACGATGGCCTGGTGCGCTTCGACCCGGCCAGCGGCGCACACCAGACCTGGCGCCACGATCCGTCCAACCCGGCCAGCCTGCGCGACAACCGCATCAACGCGCTGTCGCTCGACAGCGGCGGCGGGTTGTGGATCGGCATGGCCTCGGGCCTGGACCGGCTGACCCCTGGCCTCGAGCGCTTCGAGCATTTCACGATCGAACCGCATCACGCCGCCGGCCACGACCTGGCCCGCAACACCGTGCTGTCGCTGTCGATGGGGCCGAAGCAGACGCTGTGGGTCGGCACCGCCGCCGGCCTGGAAGCGTGGCGCCTGGACGGCAGTGCGCCGCGGCGCCTGGCGCTGACCCCGGCCCAGCAGATGCGCGAGCTGCGCATCGAGCGGCTGTACCATGACGCCGACGACGGCCTGTGGGTCGGCACCGACATCGGCGGCCTCAAGGCGCACGACCCGGACAGCGGCCGCTTCATCAGCTATCGCCATTCCCAATACGACCAGCACAGCCTGTCGGACAACCAGGTGATGGCGGTGCTGGTCGACCGCACCGGCACGCTCTGGGTCGGCACCTATTTCGGCGGCGTCAACCGCACCGACCTGGCCAGCGGCGGCTTCGTCCGCTACGGCACTGCCGACGGCCTGGGCCGGGCCAAGGTGCGCACCGTGCAGGGCGACCCCGACGGCCGCCTCTGGATCGGCACCAGCGGCGACGGCCTGTTCCGGCTCGACCCGGCGTCGCGCAGCCTGGAGCGGATCCGCGAGCCGGCACTCACCGGCGACATCGTCACCGCGCTGGCGCTGGGCGCCGGGCGGCTCTGGATCGGTACCCCGACCGGCTTGTTGTGGCGCGACGCGCGCGGGCGCAGCGGCCGGGTGCCGCTCGGCGCCGGCGGCGCCGCCAGCTACGTGCAGACACTGCGCATGGGGCGCGACGGCACGCTGTGGATCGTCACGCGCGGCGGCCTGTCGGCGCTGGCGCCGGGGGCCTCGAGCACGCGCAGCTGGCGCAACGACCCCGACGATCCGTCCAGCCTGGGCGACAACTACGGGATGACGCTGCTGGAAGACCGGCACGGCTTCATCTGGATCGGCACCGAGTCCGGGTTGGACCGGTTCGACCGCGGCGCCGGCACCTTTACCCATTACCGCCACGACCCATCCGACCCGGCCAGCCTGCGCCACAGCCGGGTGTACAACCTGCTCGAAACCAGGGCCGGCGCATTATGGGTCGGCACCGCCGGCGGCCTGCACCGCATGGAAAGCGACGCCGGGGGCGGGCGCTTTCGCTTCGTGCCGTTCGCGGGCGAGCAGCCGGCGCCGCCGATCGGCGTGGTGCTCGAAGACGACGACGGCATCCTGTGGGCCAGCACCACGGCCGGCATCGTGCGTGTCGATCCGGCCAGCGGCCGTACCAAAGGCTATACCGCCAAGGATGGCCTGATCGACGGCTCGTACTTCGTCGGCTCGGGCTGGCGCGGCGCCGATGGCCGCCTGCATTTCGGCGGCATGAACGGCATGACCTCGTTCCAGCCGCGCGAAGTGCGCGACAACCCGTTTGCGCCGACGGTGGCGATCACCGACCTTTCGGTGCTGAACCACTCGCTCGGCGTGCCCGACCTGGCGGCGCGCAAGGCGGTGACGCTGTCGCACCGCGACACCGTCTTCACGCTCGAATTCGCGGCGCTGCACTTCGCCGACCCGCGCGCCAACCGCTATGCCTACCGTCTGGACGGCTTCGACGCCGGCTGGGTCGACACCGGCGCCGCCCGCCGCTTCGCCACCTACACCAACCTCGATCCGGGACGCTACGTGTTCCGGGTCCGCGCCAGCAACAAGGACGGCGTCTGGGCCAAGGAGATGGCGACGCTGGCGATCACGATCACGCCGCCGTTCTGGAAGACCTGGTGGTTCCGCACGCTGCTGGCGGCAAGCGTGCTGGCACTGTCGTATCTGGTGTACCGCATGCGCGTGCAGGCGCTGGTGCAGCAAAAGCAGGTGCTGGAACGCGAAGTCGGCGCCCGCACCGGCGAACTGCGCCTGCAGAAGGAAGCGGCCGAGCGCCAGAAGGAATCGGTCGAGCGCGCCCACCGCGACATCGCGCTGCTGTCCGACATGGGGCGGGTATTGACGGCGAACCTGGACAACGAGGCGATCATGGCCACGCTGTACCAGCACGTGGGCGAACTGATGGAGGCGCCGCTGTTCGCGGTGGCGCTGCTGCGCCCGGGACGCGAGGTGCTCGATGTCCCGTTCGTGATGGCGCACGGACGGCGCGCCGCGCCGGGCGAGCTGGCGCTGGACCCGGAGCGCCACCTGCTGGCCAGCTGCGTGCTGGAAGGACGCGAGATCCTGCTGGCCGACATGGCGGCCGAGCTGCCCGGCCAGCTGGCGCGCGCGGGCGAGGTCGGCATCCATGGCGCGCTGCTGCCGGGCCTGGAGCCGAAACTGCGTCCGGCTTCGCTCCTGTGCGTGCCGGTGACGGTGGGCGAGCGGGTGCTGGGCGCGGTCACCGTGCAAAGCCTGGCGCCGGGCGCCTACGACCAGGTGCATCTGGACATGCTGGGCACGCTGGCGGCCTACGTCGGGGTCGCGATCGACAATGCCGACGCCTACCACCAGTTGCAGCACACCCAGGCCCAGCTGGCCGCGCACGAAAAGCTGGCTTCGCTCGGCTCGCTGGTGGCGGGCGTGGCGCACGAACTGAACACGCCGATCGGCAACAGCCTCCTGATGGCCAGCACGCTGCAGGAGCGCACCGATGCGCTGGCGCGCCAGTTCGAGGCGGCCACGCTGAAACGCTCCGACCTGGCCGACTACATGGCGGCTTCGCACGACGCCTCGGCCCTGATCGTGCGCAGCCTGCACAACGCGGCCGAACTGGTGAGCAGCTTCCGCCAGGTCTCGGTCGACCAGGCCAGCGACCAGCGGCGCCGCTTCGACCTGGCCCAGGCCTGCCACGAGATCGCCGCCACCATGATGAACACGGTGCGCCGCGCCGGCCACCACCTCGAGCTCGACGTCCCGGCCGGGATCGTGATGGACGGCTATCCGGGGCCGCTGGGTCAGGTAGTGATCAACTTCGTCAACAACGCCATGCTGCACGCGTTCGAGGCGCCGGGCGGGCAGATGACGCTAACGGCCAGCCAGCTTGACGGCCAGGTGCGGCTGGTGTTCCGCGACGACGGGCGCGGTATCGACAGCGCCCACCTGGGCCGCATTTTCGATCCGTTCTACACCACGCGCATGGGGCGGGGCGGCACCGGACTGGGATTGAACATCGCCTGGAACATCGTCACCACGCTGCTGGGCGGGACGATCCGGGTCGAGAGTGGGCCGGGATCGGGCACGGCGTTCGTGGTCGAGCTGCCACCCAATGCACCGGCGGCGCCGGCGGCGCCAGTAGCGCCGCGCGAAGGATAAGCTTTAGAGCAGGTTGCGCGGCGCGCCCGCGGCCCAGGCTTCGATATTATCGACCAGCATGTCGGCCAGCGTCTGCATCGCCCCAAGGCTGGCCCAGGCAATGTGCGGGGTCAGGATGAAGTTGGGCAGGCGCAGATCCAGGAGTGGATTGCCGGCGCGCGGCGGCTCCTGGCTCAGCACATCGAAGCCGGCGCCGATGCGCCCGCTGCGCAAGGCCTCGGCCAGCGCCGCCTCGTCGACCAGGCCGCCGCGCGCGGTGTTGATCAACAGCGCGCCCGGTTTCATCAGGGCCAGTTCGCGCGCGCCGATCAGGTGGCGCGTCGATTCGCTTAGCGGCAGGTGCAGGCTGACCACGTCGGCACTCTCCAGAAGCGTGTCCAGCGCGACCTGGGAAACGTCGGCGTCGCCAATGGGCGAGCGCGACGTCGCGATGATGTCCATGCCGAAGGCGCGTCCGAGCGCGGCCACCTTGCGTCCCAGCGCGCCGTAGCCGATGATGCCGAGCCGGCTGCCGGCCAGGTCGCCGATCGGGTGCCCGAGCAGGCAGAAGCGGCTCGAGGTTTGCCATTGCCCGGCCTCGACGTCGGCGGCGTAGGCGCGCAGGTTGCGGCGCAGTGCCAGCATCAGGGTAAAGCAGTGCTCGGGCACCGATACCACCGAATAATTGCGAATATTCGCCACCGCGATCCCGCGTGCGCGACAAGCGGCCAGGTCGACGTTGTCGCTGCCGGTAGCGGCAATCGCAATCAATTTCAGGTCGGGTAATCGCTCGAGCGCGGCGGCGCGCAGCGGCACCTTGTTGGTGATCGCGATCGTGGCGCTGGCCAGGCGTTCGACCACCTCGTCTTCGCGCGTGGCGTCATGGTCTTGCCAGGCGTGGGCGAACGCAGGTGCGCGTACGCGGGCAGGCAGGCTGTCGCGGTCGAGGAAGACGATTCGGTGCATGGTGTCCTTTGGCTGCAATAGCGCGTGATGGAACACCGATTGTAGAACAGGAAGAATGGGGCGCGCCTTCCGGGACAACCCGGAAGGCGTATGGTAGGGCTCGAGCCGGCTGTTGTGAAAGAAGGTGGCCCTGAGCGCGCGAGCGACTTACTGGGTCTTCGCGGTGTGGTCGGCCTTCGCTTCGGCCTGGTCGGCCTTGGCCTCGGCTTTCTTGTCGGCGTGCTTGTGGTCGGCCTTGGCCTTTTTCTTGGCGGCGTCGGCTTTCGCATCGGCGACGTCGGCCTTGGCTTCGGCGTTCGCCTTGTCTACCTTGGCATCGGCTTGCGCGACTTCCTTGGCGTGCTTGGCATCGGCCTTGGCGACATCTTTCGCGGCCTTGGCATCGGTCTTGGCCTCGGTGGTGGTCGCCGTGGTGCTGGTGGCGGCTGGGGTCTGGGCGAACACGGAAGTAGCGAACAGGCCGGCGATCAGGGTGGCGACGATTTTGCTCATGGTTTCATTCCTTCACTTGGATTAAACGAATGTTGCTCAGGGTGTTTCGGTAACGCGGCGATTGTCGGGTTACTGAGGTAATAACGTGCTCGCTGGCAGGGCAGTTGACGGTATTTACATCCGCTTACATCTGCTCGTCCAACGGCAGCCAAGGTTCGTTGCCGTACAGTCCGGCCGCCTGCGCCGGACTACGCTGGGACATCGAGTTGATGGAGGTGGCGCCATGCCGGACGCGCTCAAGGTCTATAAATCGAAACGCAATTTCAACATCACGAGCGAGCCGGCCGAGGGTGGCCATCCCGGGCAAGAGGCGCTCACCTTCGTGATCCAGAAACACTGGGCCACGCGATTGCACTACGACTTCCGGCTGGAGCTGGACGGCACCATGAAAAGCTGGGCGGTGCCGAAAGGCCCCAGCTACGATCCGCGCGACAAGCGCATGGCGGTGCACGTCGAGGACCACCCGATCTCGTATTCCGATTTCGAAGGTACCATCCCGCCCAAGCAATATGGAGCAGGCAAGGTGATCATCTGGGACAAGGGCACCTGGACCCCGCTCGAAGACCCCCGGGCCGGCTTCGCCAAAGGCAGCATCAAGTTCGAGATCCACGGTCATAAAATGCACGGACGCTGGGCGCTGGTGCGCATGAAGGGGCGCGGCGAAAAGCAGGAAGCCTGGCTCCTGATCAAGGAAAAGGACGATTACGCGCGTCCGGCCGAAGCGTTCTCGGTAATCGACGAGATGCCCGACAGCGTCAAGAGCCTGCCGATGCCGGCGCCGGCCGAGCGCAAGGTCGAGGCCTTGCGCCAAGAAGAGCAGCAGGAAGCGCCCAAGCGTGGCGCGGCGCGCAAGGCACCGGCGAAGAAAGCGGCCGCCGCCAAGCCGGCCGCGAAGAAAGGGGCAGCGAAAAAAACGGGGGACGCGGTGCTGGACAAGGTCAAGCTGCCCGAGAAATTTTCTCCGGAGCTGGCCACGCTGGTGGACGCGCCGCCGCCCGACCCCGAGAACTGGGTGTTCGAAGTCAAGTTCGACGGCTACCGCATGCTGGCGCGCATCGAGAACGGCGAGGTGCGCCTGATCACGCGCAACGCCAACGACTGGACCGACCGTCTGCTGTCGCTTAAACGCGAGCTGGAGCGCATGAAACTGCCCGACGGCTGGTACGACGGCGAAATCGTGGTCCACGACGACACCGGCAGGCCCGACTTCGGCCGCCTGCAGCAAGCGTTCGACGCCACCCGCTCGGAAGACATCGTGTTGTTCCTGTTCGACGTGCCGTATTTCGATGGCCACGACTTGCGCGACATGCCGCTGGTCGACCGGCGCACGCTGCTCGGGCAGGTGCTGGAGACATCGAAAACAAGGTCCGATCGCGTGCGCTTCTCCGCCGAGTTCGGCACCAAGCCGGATGAGCTGGTCGTGGCCGCCTGCAAGATCGGCCTGGAAGGCGTGATCGGCAAGCGCCGCGACTCGCGCTATGTGTCGCGCCGCTCGCCCGAATGGATCAAGCTCAAGTGCGGCTTGCGCCAGGAGTTCGTGATCGGCGGCTTTACCGATCCCAAGGGTTCGCGCACCGGCATTGGTTCGCTCCTGCTCGGGACCTACGATGAAGAGGGCGTGTTGCGCTACGCTGGTAATGTCGGCTCCGGTTTCAACCATTCGTCGCTCAGCATGATCAAGGAGCGGCTGGAAGCAATCAGGAGCAGCGACAGCCCGTTCCCGCCGCGCGCCGTGCCGGGCCGCCAGCACCACTGGGTCAAGCCGGAGCTGGTGGCAGAAGTCAGCTTTTCGGAATGGACGGGCGCCGGCGCCGTGCGCCACCCCGTGTTCCAGGGACTGCGTGAAGACAAACCGGCCAACGGGATCACGCGCGAGAAGGCGCAGCATGTTGACGCCAACGCCAACGCCAAGCCGCAGGCCAAGGCCGACCCGGACGCAGCGCCGGACAAGATGCCGGCCACCATGAAAGTCACCAACGGCGAACGCATCATCGACAAGGAAACCGGTACCACCAAGCTCGACCTGATCCGCTATTACGCGCTGGTCGGCGACCTGATGATGGAGCACCTGAAGGGCCGTCCGGTGTCGCTGGTGCGCGCCCCCGAAGGCATCGGCAAGGAGCTGTTCTTCCAGAAGCACGCCGACGTGCGCAAGATGCCGGGCATCCGCCACCTGGACCAGGCGCTCGACCCGGAGCATCCGCCGATGCTGGAAGTGGCAAATATCGGCGGCATCCTGTCGGCCGGGCAGTGGAACGTGGTCGAGTTCCACACCCAGAACGCCACCGCCCGCGCCTACGACAAGCCGAACCGCATGGTGTTCGACCTCGACCCGGGCGAGGGCGTCGACTGGCCGATGGTGCAGGAGGCGGCGCTGTTGATGCGCGCCTTCCTCGACGAGCTGGGCTTGCCGGCATTCCTGAAAACCAGCGGCGGCAAAGGTTTGCACGTGGTGGTGCCGATCAAGGGCGGTCTCGACTGGGATACGGTCAAGGCGTTCTCGCAGGAAGTAGTGCGCCACATGGCCACCACGCTGCCCGAACGCTTCGCCTTCAAGAGCGGCCCCAGGAACCGGGTCGGCAAGATCTTCATCGACTACCTGCGCAACGGCGAGGGCGCCACCACCGTCTGCGCCTGGTCGGCGCGGGTGCGGCCGGGCCTCGGGATCTCGGTGCCGCTGCGCTGGGACGAGCTGCCGGGGTTGAAGTCGAGCACGCAGTGGAATGTCACCAATGTGCATACCCGGCTCGATGAAGGCAATGCGCCATGGGATGGCTACAGCACGGCTGCGAAAACGCTTACCAAAGCGATGAAGACACTCGGCTTCAAGGCGTGATGCCCATCACAAAAAAAACCGCCACACCGGAACTGGCGGTCCGGGGTGGCGGCAAAGGGAAGGTTGGAGAACCTTGGGGGAAAACGGTTAATCGATATTGCGTCCCAGCGCTTTGATCGAAGCGCGCACGCCGCGGCCATACGCCGGATCGGCTTTATCAAAATGACGCAGCTGGCGCTCGACGATGTCGCTGTCGCACTGGCTCAGCGGGCCGGCCAGGTTGTCGCACAGGTTCTGGCGCGCTTGTTCGTCCATCAGGCGGAACAGGTTGCCGGCCTGGGTGTAGTCGTCTTCCTGACCGCGCAGGTCGAAGCGACCGGCGTTGCCTTCGATCTCGAGTTCCAGTTCGCCGTGGCCCATGCCGGTGGCGCCGGCGCCGACCGGATTGAGCGTGTAGTAATTGCGCGCCGAGCCGCCGTTGGCGATCGCCATCGTGCCGTCGCGCTGCTGGTTATGGACCGGGCAGCGCGGCGCATTCACCGGCAGGTGCTGGTGATTGGTGCCGACGCGGTACAGCTGGGCGTCGTGGTAACCGAACAGGCGGCCTTGCAACATCTTGTCGGGCGAATAGCCCAGGCCCGGCACCACGTTGGCCGGCGAGAAGGCGGCTTGCTCGACTTCGGCGTGGTAATTCTCCGGGTTGCGGTTCAGTTCCAGCACGCCCACCGGCATTTTCGGGAAGTCGCCATGCGGCCACACCTTGGTGAGGTCGAACGGGTTCCAGCCGGTGCGCGCGCTCCAGTCCGCCAGTTGCCGGGCCGTGGCCACCTGGATCTGCACATCCCACTGCGGGAAGTCGTTGGCGGCGATGGCGTTGAACAGGTCGCGCTGGGCGTGATCCGGATCCGAGCCGGCGATGCGCGTCGCTTCCGCCGCGCTCAGGTTCTTGATGCCCTGGCGCGTCTTGAAGTGCCACTTCACGTAATGGCGCTCGCCGTTCTCATTGATCAGGCTGTAGGTATGGCTGCCGAAGCCGTCCATGTGGCGGTAGCCGTCCGGGGTGCCGCGGTCCGAGAACAGGATCGTTACCTGGTGCAGGCTTTCCGGCGCATTGCTCCAGAAGTCGAACATCATGTTGGCCGACTTCAGGTTGGTTTGCGGATCGCGCTTCTGGGTGTGGATGAAATCCGGGAAGTTGATCGGGTCCTTGATGAAGAACACCGGCGTATTGTTGCCCACCAAGTCCCAGTTGCCTTGTTCGGTATAGAAGCGCAGGGCGAAGCCGCGCGGATCGCGTTCGGTGTCGGCCGAGCCTTTTTCGCCGCCGACGGTCGAGAAGCGCAGGAAGGTCGGGGTCTGCTTGCCGATGTGGCCGAACAGGTCGGCCTTGGTGAAGGCCTTGATGTCGTGGGTGACGGTGAAGGTGCCGTAAGCGCCCGAACCTTTGGCATGCACGACGCGCTCAGGGATGCGCTCGCGGTTGAAGTGCTGCAGCTTTTCGATCAGGTGGAAGTCTTGCAGCAGCAGCGGGCCGCGTGGGCCGGCGCTGAGCGAATTCTGGTTGTCGGCGACCGGAATGCCGGAAGCGGTCGTCAAACGTGGCTGAACCATTCGAATCTCCTTCATGTGCTAAACATCGATGAAGGAGATTCTACGGAGCAACGCTTAAAAGGCAAAGCTAATTGATTTTATCGATCTAATAGCTTTTGATAGAAATTTTAAATCAGTAAATAAGATAATAGCTGAATTTTACAATCAGAAAAAACGAAACCATGCTACGCGGTCGATGATGTCTCATTCTTGAAGATGCCGCGCACGTTCATCGCCATCAGCGCCAACTGCAGCGTGATCAGGGCCCACGCTTCATCGTGCCAGCCCCACACGATCCACAACACATTGCTGAGGATAAACATCGAAAAACCGAACACGCGTCGCTCGGCGCGTTTCGAGCCGATCAGATAGGCGGCGAACAGGGTGACCAGCATTGCCGGCCACTGCAGAAAGTCGATCAGTTGCGCCATCCTCACGCCGCCTTCTTGCGCGCCGGCGCTTTGGCCGCAACCGCCTTGGCTGCCGGCTTGCGCGCAGTCTTGGCGGCCGGCTTGGCGGCGGCCTTGGTCGCCGTTTTGGTGGCCGACCTGGCCGCCGTCGCGTTCAGGCGGCTGGGCGCGCGCGCCGGCGCCTTGCGTGCACGCGGGGCAGGGGCGTCGTCATCGTCATCGTCGTCCTCAGCCGGCTTTTTCGACTTGCGTGGCGGCGGATCGTCGTCATCGTCGTCATCGTCTTGCGCCATCGCCGCCAGCGCGGCCCGGGCCGGCTTCTTGCCAAGGCTGGCCTGCAGCAGGGCCACCAGGTCGATGACCTTGCCGGTGGTGCGCTTTTCCTGCTCCGGTTCCGGCTCGGTAATGGTCTTGGTCTGGCGCGCCTTGATCTTTTTCTTGACCATCGCCAGCACGTCTTCGCGGTAGGTGTCGTGGTACTGCTTCGGCTCCCAATCCTCGCTCATGCCTTCCACGAGCGCCATCGCCATCTTGAGTTCCTTGACGGTGACGGCGGCGGTTTTCGAGTTCGGGGAAGGAATCTTGAGTTCGTCGGGGTCGCGCATCTCGTCCGGGAAGCGCAGCGTGTTCAGGACGATGGTGTCGCCCACGCACACCAGCGCCGCCAGGTGCTGCTTGACGCGGATGACGACGCGCGCGATGCCGATCTTGCCCGCTTCGCGCAGCGTCTCGCGCAGCAGCGCATAGACCTTGGCGCCGCCCTTGCCGGGAGCCAGGTAATAGGGCTGGTCGTAGTAGATCAGCGGCACATCTTCGGCTTCGACAAACGCCTGGATGTCGATGGTCTGGGTCGCCTCGGGGTTGGCGCGGCGCAGGTCTTCGTCCGACAGCACCACGTATTCGCCTTCTTCGTACTCGTAGCCTTTGACGATGTCGTCCCAGGACACTTCCTTGCCGTTGCCCTTGTTGTAGCGTTTGAAGCCGACCGGCGAAAAGTCGCGCCGGTCGAGCATGGTGAGGTCCAGCCCCTTGCTCTCGACCGCCGGGTACATATCGACCGGAATATGGACCAGCCCAAAACTGATCGCCCCTTTCCACATGCTGCGCGCCATCGGCTTCTCCTCGCTATCTGTCTTGATTGTTGATCTTCAGCCCACCGAGCCCGTGATCGGCAGCACGATGCCGGTGATGTAACCGGAGCACACGGACGAGGCCAGGAACACGTAGGCGGGCGAGAGTTCTTCCGGCTGGGCCGGGCGCTTGAAGTCGGTGCTGGCGCCGAATTCCTTGAGCTGCTCGGGCGTCTGGTCGGCGGGATTGAGTGGCGTCCAGACCGGGCCCGGTGCCACGGCGTTGACGCGGATGCCCTGGTCGATCAGGCTGCTCGCCAGCGACATGGTGAAGGCGTGGATGGCGCCCTTGGTCGACGAATAGTCGAGCAGTTTCTTGGAACCCTTGAGGCCCGTGACCGAGCCGGTGTTGATGATCGCCGCGCCCTGTTTCAGGTGCGGCACGGCGGCGCGCGCCATGTGGAAGTAGCCGAAGATATTGGTGCGGAAGGTCTCGTCCAGACGCTCATCGGTGATGTCGAGCAGCGACTCGGCGTGTTCCTGGAACGCGGCGTTATTGACCAGCACATCCAGTTTTCCGAACTCGGCCACCACTTTCGCGACGGCGTCATTGCAGAACGCGGCATCCTTGACGTCGCCCGCGATCGTGATGCAGCGCCGGCCTTCGGCCTCGATGCAGCGTTTGGTTTCTTCGGCGTCTTCGTGTTCGTTCAGGTACATCACGGCGACGTCGGCGCCTTCGCGCGCGAACAGCACCGCCACTGCGCGGCCGATGCCGGAATCGGCGCCGGTGACGATCGCGCTCATGCCTTCCAGCTTGCCGCTGCCCTTGTAACCCTCGGCCATGAACTTGGGTTTCAGTTCCATCTGTGCTTCGATGCCCGGCTTGGCCAGGTGCTGCTGCGGCATCGGCGGCACCGGTTGCTGGGTGCCGGTCTGCACCGCGTCGTCGCCCGGTTCGCTCTGCGAGTTGGCGTCGTGCTGGTCCTGGCGGCTCTGGATTGCCTTTTGCTTGTTTGCCACGTCGTCCTGGTGTGCCATCGTGCATTCCTCCATCAAAGGTGATTCGATCTGGAGAGTATTGGACGGGGACGCTGCTCGCGACGGTGCGCTTCCACACACAGCGGCGACTTTGCCCGGGGCCACCGTGGCGCTGTTTTATGGCACACTCCCCGGGCGGCCATGCCAGGGCTGCATGACACCAAGAAAGAGAGAACCGAGGATGCATCAAGAGGACGGCGTGCAGGGCGCTGCGCGCGAAGATTACAGCGCTTTGTTCGTCAACCCGGTCGGCCAGCGCCGCGCCGACTTCGAGCACGCCTGCGGCTGCCTGTTCGCGCAGCTGCGGGTGGCCTCCGGCGCCGAGCAGGCGGCCGCCCTGATGGCGCAGGATGCGCCCGACCTGTTGATCTTCGACCTGGAGCGTTGCGAGATCGGTCTCGACCTGCCGGCATTGGGCGCGCTGGTGGCCGCGCGCGCCGCCGCCGGGGGCGCCGTGCTGGCGCTGTGCCCGTTCACCGATGCGCGCTGGCTGCCGGCGCTGATGAAGCACGGTCCGATCGATTACGCGATCGGGCCGCTGCGCCAGCAGCAGTTGCGCGCGGTGCTCGGGGCGCGCCTGCGCACCGGCCTCAAGGCGCAACCGGCGCCGACGCCGGGCGAAGCGCGATTGCACGCCTTGCTCACGCTGCATGGCGCCGCCCAGGCCGCGCTGGCCGATGCCGACGACAGCGAGCGCTTTGCCGAACGGCTGTGTGCGTGCCTCGGCCAATGGCCGGGCGTGCTGCATGCGGCGCTGTTCCAGCACCGCGACGGCGACCTGCACCTGGAAGCGGAACACGGCTTGCCGGCGCTGCGCCTGGGCGCGCTGCTGAAACCCGGCGCGCGCCTGCTGGGCTCTCCCTTGCGCCATGCTTTCCCGGCACTGCTGGCCGCCACCAGCGGCGGCTTCACGCTGCTCGACGCGCCCGATAAAGCGGGCGAACCGGCACTGGCCGAGCGTTTGGGTGCCTTCGGCGTGCAGAGCGTGCTCGGCATGCCGATTCCGGGACCAGGGCCGGGCGGGCCGCGCGGGTCGATCAGCCTGCTGTTCGACCATGCGCAGCCGTTCTCGCACGCCGAATTGGACGCGCTCGAGCATGTGGCGCGGCTGGCCGGCTTCGGCCTGCGCAGCGCCGAGACGGCGCGCGAGAACGAAGCGCTGCTGGCGCGGGTGACGCACCTGGCCACCACCGATGCTTTGACCGATGTCGCCAACCGCCGTCACGGCGAAGCGCTGCTGGAAGGCGAGATTCGGCGCGCCCGGCGCTACCGCGCGCCGCTCACGCTGATCAGCTTTGACATCGACCGCTTCAGCGTCGTCAACGATACTTTCGGCCATCCGGTCGGCGACATCGCGCTGCGCACCGTAGCCGACACGGTGCGCGCGCTGCTGCGTTCGAGCGACGCGCTGGTGCGCTCGGGTGGCGAAGAATTCCAGGTGATCGCGCCGCATACCAGCGCGATCGACGGCCTCAAAATGGCCGAGAAGCTGCGCGCGGCGGTCGAGCAGGTCGAGATTCCCGGCTGCGACCATGTCACCATCAGCCTCGGCGTGGCGCAGCTGGGCGAATCGGAAAGCGGCGACTCGCTGGCGGTACGGGTCAATGCAGCGCTGGCGCGCGCCAAGCGCGCCGGGCGCAATTGCGTCGAACTGGCGATGCAGTAAGTATCTGGATTGGCGCGGACAGCGGCGCACGGACACGGTGCGCCGGGGTCCGCGCCGGTGCGCGATTACCCACCTTGACTGGCGTTTGCGCCAAATAGGCGCCGCGGCGCTGGCTTGCCGCTGGCACGCATCGTGCTGCATCCACCAGCATGCGCGATTGCCTCATTCCCGACCCGACCATCGACGTGCCGCCCTGGCAGGCCAGTCTGCGCCTGGATTTTGCGCGTGACGGCGCCGCCACGCGCCTGGTGCGCAATCGGCATCGCGGCCCGCTGCGGGTGCAGAAAGCGCTGTACCCGGAAGGCCCGCAAACCTGCCATGTGATCGTGCTGCATCCGCCCGGCGGCGTGGTCGGCGGCGACCGCCTCGAGATCGACATCGACGCCGCCGACGGCTGCCAGGTGCTCGCTACTGCGCCCGGCGCCGCCAAGTGGTATCGCGCCAACGGCCGCGTGTCGCAGCAAGCAGTGCGCCTGCGCATCGGGGCCGGCGCTGCGCTCGAATGGCTGCCGCAGGAGACGATTTTCTATGACGCGGCCACTGTCGAACTCGAACACGAGGTCGACCTGGGGCCGGACGCGACGTATCTCGGTAGCGAGATCCTGTGCTTCGGCCGGCGCGCCGCCGGCGAGACCTTTGCCAGCGGCAGCGTGCATGCGCGCACCCGCATCCGTCAGGGCGGGCGCACGCTGTGGTGGGAGCAGGGACGGATCACGCCCGCCGGCCTGGCCAGCCCGCTCGGTCTGAACGGCCGCTCGGTGTGCGCAACCTTCCTCGCAGTCGGGCGCGCGCTGCCGGCGGCGCTGCAAGCCAGTTTGCGCGCGGCCGATCCGCAACTGGCCCTGAGCCAGGTGAAGTCGGTGTTCGTCGCGCGCCACATCGGCGACGACAATGAAGCGGCGCGCGCGGCGATGCTGCGCGTGTGGCAGATGGTGCGGCCGCACCTGATCGGGCGCGCAGCCTGCATCCCGCGCATCTGGCATACCTGAACGGCGCCGCCATGGACCTGACCCCACGCGAAAAAGACAAGCTCCTGATCTTCACCGCCGCCTTGCTGGCCGAACGGCGCCGCGCGCGCGGACTGAAACTGAACTACCCGGAAAGCGTGGCCCTGATCAGCGCCGCGATCATGGAAGGCGCGCGCGACGGCCGCAGCGTGGCCGAGTTGATGAGCGAAGGCGCGACCATCCTGGCGCGCCATGACGTGATGGAGGGCGTGCCCGAGATGATCCCTGAAATCCAGGTCGAAGCGACCTTTCCGGACGGGACCAAGCTGGTGACCGTCCACCATCCGATTCCGTGAGCGCCGCCATGATCCCGGGCCAGTTCTTTATCGACGACGCACAGATCGTGCTTAACCCCGGTCGCCGCACCCTGAGCGTGACGGTGTCGAACGGCGGCGACCGGCCGATCCAGGTCGGCTCGCACTACCACTTTTATGAAGTCAACGATGCCTTGCAGTTCGAGCGCGCGCCAACGCTCGGCATGCGCCTGAACATCGCGGCCGGCACTGCGGTGCGCTTCGAGCCGGGCCAGCGCCGCACGGTGGAGCTGGTGGCGCTTGGCGGCGCGCGCGTCGTGCACGGCTTCCAGGGCCGCGTCATGGGCGCGCTGCCGCCGGAACCGGGAGACGCCTGATGGCCGCCATCACCCGCCAGGCTTACGCCGACATGTACGGCCCCACCACGGGTGACCGCATCCGCCTGGCCGACACCGATCTGGTGATCGAGATCGAACGCGACTTCGCGATCTACGGCGAAGAAGTCAAATTCGGTGGCGGCAAGGTAATCCGCGACGGCATGGGCCAGTCGCAGCTGCCGCGCGCCGGGGTGATGGACACCGTCATCACCAACGCCGTCATCGTCGACCACTGGGGCATCGTCAAGGCCGACATCGGCATCAAGGACGGCCTGATCGCCGCCATCGGCAAGGCCGGCAACCCGGACATCCAGCCGGGCGTGACGATCCCGATCGGCGCCGCCACCGAGATCATCGCCGGCGAAGGCATGATCGTGACTGCCGGCGGCGTCGACAGCCACATCCACTTCATCTGCCCGCAGCAGATCGAGGAGGCGTTGATGTCGGGCGTGACCACGATGCTGGGCGGCGGCACCGGGCCGGCGGCCGGCACCGCGGCCACCACCTGCACGCCGGGCGCGTGGCATATCCACGCCATGTTGGCAGCCGCCGACGCGTTTCCGATGAACCTGGGTTTTCTGGGCAAGGGCAACGCCAGCAATCCGCGCGCGCTTCAAGAGCAGGTCGAAGCCGGCGCCATCGGCCTGAAATTGCACGAGGATTGGGGCAGCACGCCGAGCGCGATCGATTGCTGCCTGTCGGTCGCCGAGCGCATGGACGTGCAGGTGGCGCTGCATTCGGATACGCTCAACGAGGCCGGCTTCCTGGAGTCGACCGTGGCCGCGTTCAAGGACCGCACCATCCACACCTTCCATACCGAAGGTGCGGGCGGCGGCCATGCACCCGACATCATCGCCGCCGTCGGCTTGGATAACGTGCTGCCGTCGTCGACCAATCCGACGCGCCCGTTCACCGTCAACACGCTCGACGAACACCTCGACATGCTGATGGTGTGCCATCACCTCGACCCGGCGATTGCCGAAGACGTGGCCTTTGCCGAGTCGCGCATCCGTCGTGAAACCATTGCCGCCGAAGACATCCTGCACGACCTGGGCGCGATCTCGATGATGTCGTCCGACTCGCAAGCGATGGGACGCGTCGGCGAAACCATCCTGCGCACCTGGCAGAGCGCGCACAAGATGAAGCTGCAGCGCGGTGCGCTCGCGGCCGACTCAAGCCGCAACGACAACCTGCGCGTAAAACGGTACATCGCCAAGTACACGATCAACCCGGCCATCACGCACGGTATCGCGCATGCAGTCGGTTCGATCGAAGTGGGCAAGATTGCCGACATCGTGCTGTGGCGGCCGGCGTTCTTTGGCGTCAAGCCTTCGATGATCGTGAAGGGCGGCATGATCGCGGCCAGCCTGATGGGCGACGCCAATGCCTCGATTCCGACGCCGCAGCCGGTGCATTACCGGCCCATGTTCGGCGCGTTTGGCGGCGCTCTGCGCAAGTCGTTCACGTTCGTGTCGCAGGCCGCGTTCGAGCTTGGGGTCGCGCGCGAACTCGGGCTGGTCAAAACCGTGATCCCGGTGCGCGGCACGCGTGGATTGCGCAAGCGCGACATGGTCCACAACGGCGTCACGCCGCACATGGAGGTCGATCCCGAGACCTATGAGGTGCGTGCCGACGGCCGCCTGCTGGTGTGCGAAGCAGCGAGCGTGCTGCCGCTGGCGCAACGTTATTTTTTGTTTTGAAGGAGATGCGCATGCTGTCGCTGCACACCATCGTCAACTACGCCGACACGGTCGACGACCGGCTGGTGCTGCCGTTCGAGGCGCGCGAGCGCTGCCGCCAGCGCGTGCGCCTGGCGTCGGGCGAAGAGGTGGCGCTGTTCCTGGTGCGCGGCACGGTGCTGCGCGACGGCGACCTGCTGGCGGGCGAGGGCGGCCGCGTGGTGCGGGTCGAGGCGGCATGCGAGCCGACCTATCTGGTGCGCTGCGCCGATCCGGTGCTGCTGGCGCGCTGCGCTTTTCACCTGGGCAACCGCCATACCCGCACCCAGGTTGGCGCCGGCTTCCTGCGCATCCGCGTCGATCCGGTGCTGCGCGAGATGGTCGAAGGACTCGGCGCGACGGTGCATGAAGAGCTGGCGCCGTTCGAGCCGGAGGCGGGCGCGTACGGCGGCGGGCATGCACATGACCATGGCGCGGGTGGTTTGCTGGCGCCGGTGCCGCTGCGCCAGAAGATCCATCGTCCATCCGATCGAGCATGAACAGCGCCGCCTTGCTGCACCTGCTGCAGTTCGCCAGTCCGGCCCTGCCGATCGGCGGTTACAGCTATTCGCAGGGACTCGAATCGGCACTCGAAGCGGGGCTGGTGCACGATGCCGCCAGCGCACAGAGCTGGATCACGCGCTGCCTGGATGAAGTCGTGGCGCGCTGGGAGGCGCCGCTGCTGTGGCGTTTGATGGGAGCCTTCGCGGCGCGCGATCACGTCGCGCTGGCCGAATGGGGCGCATGCTTCCTGGCCTCGCGCGAGAGCGCCGAACTGCGCGCCGAGACCATCCAGATGGGCTATTCGCTGGCGCGCCTGATCGATGAACTGGGCCTGGCCGACAGCGCGTCATTGGGCGAGGACGTAACGCTGCCGCTGGCCTATGCCTGCGCGGTCGACGCGCTCGCCATCCCGCACGAAGAAGCGCTGCTGGCCTCGATCTTCGCCTGGCTTGAGAACCAGGTGCTGGTGTGCGTGAAGTCGGTGCCGCTGGGGCAGGTGGCCGGTCAACGCCTGCTGCTGGCGCTGCAGCCCGAGGTAGAACGCGCCGCCGCCATTGCCCGCGCTCTGCCCGATGAAGAATTGTCGAACTGGATGCCTGGCCTGTCGAGCCTGTCGATGCGCCATGAAGTGCAGCACGGGCGGCTATACAGATCGTAACTAACCAACATGAGGGCCCCATGACACCATCAAATCCACTGCGCGTCGGCATCGGCGGGCCGGTCGGGTCGGGCAAGACCGCGCTGTGCGAGGCGCTGTGCCGGCGCATGCGCGAGCAGTACGACATGGCGGTCATCACCAACGACATCTACACGCGCGAAGACATGGACATCCTGTTGCGCGCCGGGGCCTTGCCGCCCGAGCGATTGATGGGGGTCGAGACCGGCGGCTGTCCGCACACGGCGATCCGCGAAGACGCCTCGATCAACCTGGAAGCGATCGCGCGATTGCAGGCCGATTTTCCGGCGCTGCAGCTGGTGCTGGTGGAGTCGGGCGGCGACAACCTGGCCGCCACCTTCAGCCCCGAGCTGTCGGACCTGACGCTGTACGTGATCGACGTCGCCGGCGGCGAGAAGATTCCGAGGAAGGGCGGGCCGGGCATCACCCGCTCGGACCTCCTGATCATCAACAAGACCGACCTGGCGCCGCACGTCGGGGCCGACCTCGGGGTCATGGCCGAGGATGCGCGGCGCCAGCGCGGAGACCGGCCGTTCGTGTTCACCAACCTGCGCACCGGCGATGGGGTGGACGCGGTGGTGGCGTTCGTCCGCGAGCAGGGCCTGCTCGATCACTGACAAAAGGAGGAAACGATGAGAATCACGAAAACGCTGCACCGCGCACTGCTGGCTGCGATGACGCTGTTGACGGCGCTGCCGGCCGCCGCGCACCCGGGGCACGGCACCGGGAGTGGCTTCCTGGCAGGCCTGCTGCATCCCGTCACCGGCATCGACCACCTGCTGGCGTTGCTGGCCGTGGGCCTGTGGAGCCGCCAGCAGCGCCATGGCGTGGTGCTGGCGCCGACCTTCCTGGTCCTGATGGCGCTCGGCGCGGCCAGCGCCGGCGGCGTCGTGTTGCCGGCGCTGGAACTGTCGATCGCCGCCACCGTGCTGCTGCTGGGGGCACTGGCGGCCTGCGCGCCCGAACTGCAGCGGCGCGTGCCGCCCTCGATCGCGGTGGCGACGGTCGGCGCCTGCGCTTTTGTCCACGGCCTGGCGCACGGCAACGAACTGGGTGGCACGGCCAGCAGCGCCGGCTTCCTGCTGGCCAGCGCGCTGCTGATGCTGGCCGGGGCCGCCACCGGCGAGCGCCTGCGCCGCCTGGTCGGCGCGGCGATCGGCAGCGCCGGGGTGTGGCTGCTGGCGCTGGCCGCTTGAGGGTGGCGCAAGGGACTGGCGGCAAGGTAAATATGCTACCCTAGCGCTCTTTTCAATCCGGCAATCCAGCCAGGTAATACCGATGCTTCAGTGGTTGCGGCAGTACCGCCGCGCCGCGCTGCCGGGCGACATCAGCGCCGGCATCGTGGTCGCGATGATGATGATCCCGCAGGGCATGGCGTATGCGCTGGTGGCCGGCCTGCCGCCGGTGGTCGGCATCTACGCCAGCATCTTCCCGCCGCTCTTGTACGCGCTGTTCGGCACCAGTTCGACCCAGTCGGTGGGGCCGATGGCGATCATCTCGCTGATGACGGCGTCGACGCTGGCGCCGCTGGCCGCGGTCGGCAGCACGCTGTACGGGGTGCTGGCGGCCCAGCTGGCCTTGATGTCGGGCCTGGTGCTGCTGGCCTGCGGCCTGCTGCGCATCGGCTTCCTGGCCAATTTCTTTTCGCGTCCCGTGATGAGCGGCTTTACCATCGGCTCGGCGCTCGTGATCGCCTGGGGCCAGGTGCGCTCGCTCATCGGCGGCGCGCCGGATAGCCCGCACTGGCCGAGCGCATTGCTCGGCCTCGGCTCGCTGGCGCTGCTGGTCGCAGCGCGCGAGTACGGCGCACAACTTCTACGCGCGCTGCGCATCAAGCCCGTGGCGGCCGACATCGGCGCCAAGCTGGCCCCGATGTTGGTGGTGCTGGGCGCCACCGCACTGGTGCCTTGGCTTGATCTGGCCGGGCAGGGTGTGGCAATCACCGGCGCGGTGCCGGCCGGCCTGCCGGGGCTGAACATCTCGACATCCGGCCGCCATTGGCAGGCGCTGCTGCAGCCGGCGCTCCTGATCGGCTTCATGGTCTTTTTGATCAGCATGTCGGGCGCGCAAGCGCTGGCGCTCAAGCGCGGCGGCGAAAAGCTGACCAGCAACCGCGAGCTGGTGGGCCTGGGCGCGGCGAATATCGGCAGCGCGCTCTCTGGCGGCTTCCCGGTCACCGGCAGTATCTCGCGCTCGGCCGTGAATTTCGCGGCCGGCGCCAATACCCAGCTGGCCAGCATCATCACCGCCGGCCTGCTGGCGCTGGCGCTGGTGGCGCCGACCGGCTGGCTGGCGATGCTGCCGCTGCCGACGCTGGCCGCGACCATCATCGTCGCCGTGCTCGGCATGCTCGACCTGTCGACCCTGCGCACCGCCTGGCGCTACGACCGCGCCGATGCCGCCGCGCTGCTGGCCACCGCCGGCGGCGTGCTGGTGCTGGGTGTCGAGGCTGGCGTGGTGGTGGGCGTCGCGCTGTCGATGGGGGCGCTGATCTGGCGCGCCAGCCGGCCGCACATCGCGGTGCTGGGACGCATCCATGGCACCGAGCACTTCCGCAATATCGACCGTTATTCGGCCGAGACCACCCCGGGCCTGTTGATGCTGCGGGTCGACGCCGGCCTGTTCTTCGGCAACGTGGAAGCGGTCAACGGCCGCATCGACGAAGAACTGCTGGACCATCCCGGCACGCAGCATCTGGTGCTGGTGCTGTCGGCGGTGAATGCAATCGACACCTCGGCCCTGTTCGGACTGGTCGAACTGAACGCGTCGCTGCGCCGGCGCGGGGTGCTGCTGCACCTGGCCGAAGTCAAAGGGCCGGTGATGGACCGGCTCAGGGACAGCGAGCTGCTGGGCGCGCTGAGCGGTCAGGTGTTCCTGAGCGCGGCGATGGCATGGGACCGGTTGGCGGGATCGGCAGCAGCAGGGACGCCGCGCAGTTGAGGCGCCGGCGCCGGATTGTCCCTCTGCTGTGAACGAGTAATAAAGTTTGCCACAAGCTTCCTGTGAGGCAGGTCGATCGCAGCGTGCTGCTCTCGCAAATAATGCTTGCCACAAAATCGTGAAAAACGGTTGGGCATCGGCTACGTGCAACAAAAAAGTGTGCCACAACTTGGAGGGCACGAGGCTTCTGTGACGTCCGCTTTTGACCCGAAGCGGACCTTGCCTCTAACTGCTGTGCGCGACCTTACGCATGAGTTCTTCGGCGAAAGGCTGCTGGTGCGTTTCGAAATACGAAACCCAGAAAGACATGGAGGTGTTTGTTGCTGCTAGATTTGCTGCAAGACGGTATACATCGCGCCCGTTGTCTGTCTCCTCCAAACTCTCAACACTGCCCACCCAGCCATTCCCGCTCACGTCGACTGCACGCTCTTTGCCGTGCATTTCCTCAGGTGACACAGGCCGGGCGTTTGAATGTCCGCCAACTTCGATGATGTGCACATCGACTGCCCAGTCTGCACCCCAAGCCGACCACGAGCCATCGCCATTCCGCTCATGGTATGCAGGTGGGAGGTTTACCGACCAACCGCCCCACAACTCAACTGTTCCGCCATTCTCAAGTAAGGTCGCCATTTATCCGTGTCGAAGTAAGTGTGTTGGAGGGAGACCGGAAGCCACCGCTAAGTGTCTGCTCTTGGCCGTTTGCGGAAGTTCGCAAGGCAGCGAACCTCAGCAGGAGTGCGCGCAGGAACTGTTAGTCAGTCGCGCCTTTTGGTGCGTAGTCGCGTTATTAGATCGAATTGACATCTGGAATGGCGATGGATTGGCTCTGAAGTTAGCGGCCATTTCTCAGATCCAAGGCGTCAAGGGCCTCAAGCGTTTGAACTACCTGCTCGACTAGGTCGCCATCGAAGTCATCTCTGTCTGCTTCTTCATGAGTGCCTTTATTCAGGTAGCTCCACACGAGATTGTCGGCGGGGATGCCAAGGATGCAGCCATACGCACCAACGAGCAATGGCTTATTCGGGTGGACGAAGGTTGCCGTCGTGTGGAGGCGATTGCGCAAAGCTTCGCATAGGCCACGCAGTTGTGGCTCAGCGCCGACGCCAGCAAGCTGCAAATTCAACAGCCCGATGCCATGGCTGACGAGCCATTTCCAAGTCTTCTCCGCAAGCATTTCGAGAGCTTGCCGCGATGACGCCAAGGCCTCCCTATCGTCGAGTTCGTTTTTCGACGCGCGCGCCTTCGCAATGTAGTTCCTGCTCAGGACGTTGTTCACCCTGGGTTGATAGTTGCCATCAGGGCTGCGGAACAAGTAGACCTTGCATTCTTCGCGCCGGTTAGCTAGCAGGTGCTGCTGGATATCTTTGATGAACTCGTTGCTATGGCATGTGACGACGAGCTGCGTTTGAGCGAAATGATCGCTCTCAAAGATCGTCTCCCGGATTCCGCCGCGATGATCGTGGTCGATCGCATTGATCACGTCATCGAATACAATCAACGGACTTTGGATGCTTTGGCTTTTCGCGAGCAGGATGGCGAGGCCCAGGCACCGAATGTGGCCTTCGCTTAGGATGCGCAAGGCGTCCACGCGGACCGCTGGATTGCCGCGAAAGGAGATTTCGATCTTTCCGTCGCCCGTCACTGGCAAGTGGAGGGCCGCGAGCTTGTCGCGATCCTGGTCGTTCCGATTGAACTCGTTGTAGAGATTCATAGCCGCGTCATTGAGGCCGGCCATCAGTGTCCCAGGAAGCTGGTTGCGGTAGCTTTTGAGCTGCGTGAGGAAGCTGTCGTATGCCGCCTTGATCGGTGTATCGCGCGCGATGTGGAGCGCCTCCTGCGCGACCTCTTCGATAAGCTCCGCGTTGTCGATATCGAAGGCTGCGATGCGGGCTCGCGCCGCCGCTAGGCCTTCGACATGCAGTGTCCGCTTTGCGTCCTGAGCTTGGACCAGCAGGACGAGGGCATTGAGGCCGTCGCGTTCCGTAATGTTGCGTTGACGTTCCTGGCCGGCGAGTAGCGAGGCGGCGTCTTGGGCAACGACGAGGTCGACGGTCGCCAAAATCTGATCGAGCGTTGAGTCCTCGCCAGTGTCCGCGATCTCCTGGCCGGCTGGCGTCGGGTAGACTCCATCCCACCAATTTCCTACAGGCGCCGCCGACAGACCTGCGAGATATTGGCCGACGTGTGTTTCCTGACCCTCCCTGGCGACGACGAAGGCCGCAAGCGTGGCAAGACGTTGGCGAAGCTCTCGCGATGCAGTGGCCAGTTCCACTTGGATTGTTTTGCGTTGCTCTTGGAGCTCGCCAAGCTCTTTCAACTGCTCAAGGCCAGCCGCCGCCTTTTCGTAGGGATTGGTCGCGACATGGCCGTCTCCTGCGAGAGGCGTGTCGCAGGCTGGACAATGGTCTCCCTCGGTAGGTTGAAGAGCGGCAACAGCGGTGTAAAGATCCCTGAACGAAACTTGATTGCTTCGCTCTTCGAGTTTCGCGACGATGCCTGCGTGGTCCTCCTGGCTTTTGCGAGCCGCTTCGAAACAGGTCAGCAGCCCTGTGCGCGTCAATCCAATGGTAGCCGGAGGCACCGCGTTCAGGATGCCCTGGAGCTCCTGCAGGCGTCCAGGCGCATCGGCCGAGCCGAGAATCGCTTTCAGGCCGTCATAGGTCATGCCCTCCGAATGGGTGAGCGCAAGGGCGGCTTCCTGGCTGGCCAAGTCGATCAAGGCTTGGGCTTCGCCATCCACCGTTATTCGATCCGGAGCCAAGGCGTTGCGCTTGCCCGTCAAGGCGAGCTCCTTGGTGGAAGCAAGCACGAGCTGCGCGTCGATCGCCTCATTGAAGTGGCCGACGAATTCGTTGAAGTTCTCCATCCCAAACAGGGTGGCGATCAGCTCCGTGCGCTGGGCGGGTGGCCTGGCTGCGATGCGGGAGAATGCGTCAATGCGATTCTTCTCGATGAAGCAGAAACGGAAGGTGTCCATGTTCGCGGCGACAGGCATTTCTCGGTTCTGATGACTCGTCGCCAGCAGAACAGGCGCGGCGAAGCGGGTGGCATGAATGTTCGCGAGATAAACGCGCGGCTCGATGCGTTTGCTGTCGGCCTCTTCGACTGAGCCAAGCAGGGCGTATTCAAGGCCTTCGCAGAAGCTGGTCTTACCGCTTCCATTGGGACCATAGAAAAGGATGATGCGTTTTTGCAGATCGAAAGGCTCCGGCGTGCGAAAGCCTCGAAACGGCCCTAAGGTGAGATGCCGCAGACGTTGCCAGGGCCAGGCTCCCTCGACGGCGATCGGCGGGATATCCGGTAGTCCGTCGGGCGCATCGGCCCACGATCTGCGAGCTTGCTCGACCAAGTAAATGGAACGCTGGCTGCGGTTGCGTGTCGTCCGAGCGACCTCGTCGAAGCGCGCCAAAGTGAGGTTAGCAAAACGCCTAACGTCCGCTTGGGCCTGATTTTCTGGCTGATGCAGCCAGACCACGAACCGCTCAAAATCCCGCTTTGAAGACGCCATGTCGCCCCTGAATGTTCTCGTTCTAATTTGACGCGGGTCACTCTTGGCCGACAGCAGACCTTTGTTAGACGATTAGTTTACCGGAACGGTTGCTACTTGGGAAAGTTTTACGAAACCAGCCGCGGTAACCCTGACGTCCGCTTACGACCCAGAGCGGACGTTCGTATCCTGACTGGTCTGTACGTCGATTCGCCATCTTGCAATCCGCCAAGGCAGGCAGGTCTTTGCGTAATCTCACCGTGCCGGTGACCTTTCGAGTTGTCACGCTACCATTCGTCCTGTAAAAACGACCGTCCGTCGCAATGGCGTAGCCCGTGGCCTTCGCAGCACATATCTTCAGGTCTCGAATATATCTAATAGGGTCTTGTATGCGATCAACCTTTCGCTCCGTTCTCTATCGCAGCGCCGGGCTTGCGCTAGCGACGATGCTGCTCACTTCCCAAACCGCATTTTCGCAAGACACATCGCTTGAATCGCACCTTGCCACTGTAATGGCTGACGCGAAAATACCCAGCGTCGCGATAGCCAGTATCAAAGGTGGACGCATCGTGCAGATGTCTACGTTTGGCGAGCAGTCGCCCGGCATTGCCGCCACTGAAAGCTCGACCTATAACATTGCCTCGCTGACCAAGCCACTGACTGCCGAAGTGGTATTGCGACTGGCGTCGAAAAAAATGCTTGGTCTGGATGAGCCGATGTTTTACCACTGGATTGATCCTGACGTGAGTTCCGATCTCCGGAGTCGGGTCTTGACGGCACGTTTTGCTCTTTCTCACCAGACAGGTTTTCCTAACTGGCGCGACAGCAAGACAGGAATGAAATTCATTTTCGATCCGGGAACACAATGGGGTTATTCGGGTGAAGGCTACCAATATGTATTACGTTTTACCGAAAAGAAAACGGGCAAAAGTTTCGATGTCCTGGCGCGCTCACAGCTCTTCGAGCCCGGCGGCATGTCGCATACTACCTTCACGGACCAGCCCTGGCTACGAGAGCGGATTGCGTTGCCAAGCGATGTCTTAGGGAAATACATGACACCGCATATAGCCGAGCGACCCAACGCTGCGGATCTGGTGTATACGACTGTGGCCGACTATGCGAGCTTCATGGTCGAGGTCATGCAGGATAAAGGTCTGAGTGCAGAAGTCGCACGTGAGCGGCGGCGCATACAAGTCGACTTGCGCAATCTTCGCTGTGCGGGAAGCAAAGCGGCGACCTGTCCGGAGCACATCGGTTTCGGCCTTGGCTGGGAAATTCTCGATTTCGCCGGGGATATTATCTTCATGCACACGGGCAAGGATGATGGCGTGTTTACTTTCGCTTACCTTAGCAAAACCACACAAGACGGCGTGGTGATTCTGACCAACGGAGATAACGGACATAAAGCCGTACTTCCGGTGCTTAAAAAGCTGGGGGCAAACCCACGCTTTCTGGCATATCTGCACGCCCAGGTTAATTAGCCATGCCCACCTGAAAAAGTTCAACACAACCAGGAAACCATATGATAAAACGACTTGCCATCGGGTACAGTAAAATAATTGCGGCACCCCTTCTTTTGCTTTGCGGTGGCGCTTTTGCAGCCGAAAACAAGACGTCCGTGCCCCCCCTGTTTGACACCATCGCATCCCTCGATGCGGCTGTATTCGACGCATTTAACAAGTGTAGCGACCCTGCTCAGCTGCAAAAACACACAGACTATTTCGTTCCCGATGTCGAGTTCTATCACGACAACGGCGGTGTGACCTGGAGCAGAGACAGCATGATCGCCAATACTAAAAAAAACGCCTGTGGAAAATTCTCGCGCGAAATCATTCCGGGTACGCTGCAAGTCTTTCCTATAAAGGACTACGGCGCGATCGCGCAAGGCTCCCATCGGTTCTGCCAGTTCGGCACGAAAACATGCGACGGCATCGCGGAGTTTGTCACGATTTGGAAAAATATGGACGGCGCATGGAAGATTACACGGGTGCTCAGCTATGGCCACAGAGCCGCCAAATAAGTGTCGGATTGGCTAAGACCGATGTCAGCGTCTGCTTTGGGTCGAGGCTGTGTAAAAACGCGAGATTCGCATGTTTTCAGGGGTCTCTTGACCATTCCCGACCTTGACAAAACGGCGTAGCGGCCGTTCTGAGAGGTCGGGTGTCGCCAGCGTGCTGTCTATTTCGTGTTATTACACAGCCTGGGCCGAGAGCGGACTGTTGATATGGCTCAGTGTACGGCCCCGTTGCTACCCAGACAAGCCTTTGGTGAGCAGGCTGGCCGCGGTTGTTGTGGCGAACTTTATTAGTTTGTGGCGGACTTTATTAGTTGGCGACATCTGTGGCCGTGTCCGGCGCGCCCACCTACGCGCGCGGCATAAGCTTGGCGCCAGGCCCAGCTTTGTATTGACGCAAGGTTAAGGTTCTTCTACGATCTTTCGGTGCGGCATTGCATGACAATGCCGGCATCCGAGCCGGGGCCGATCGAACAGGGCAGACCATGACGCGTCATCGCCGCACCCGTTCCACCTGTCTGCGCCGCGCCGGCGCGGCCGCGCTGCTGGCCGGCTTGGCGTGCGCGGCCCCGACCATGACGCTGGGCGCCGAGGTCAAGTTCGGCGCACGCATCACCTACGGCGAAGTGCTGCGCGTCGAAGCGCGCGACCCGAACCTCCTCACCGGCGTCAACGCTGCCGCGATTGGCTTGTCGGGCTTCGGCAGTGGCGGCAATGCGGACGACGCCAACACCAACTACGCGCGCTGGGACGCCGCTTCGCGCGCGCTCAAGGGATTATTCGAACTGAGCGCCAGCGACGGGCCGTGGTCGGGCGTGCTGCGGGTCAAGGCCTGGCGCGACGAGGGGCTGCTGCACGACGAGCGCCCGTGGGGCAATGTCATCAACGGTTATGCGCCGGACGCGCCGCTGGGCGACGCCGGCGCGCCGCGCCTGTCGCGCTTCGATGGCGTGGCGCTGCTCGACGCCTGGGTCCAGCGCACGGGGCGCATCGGCGACGTGGCAGTGCTTGGGCGGGTCGGCCAGCAGTCGCTCGAGTGGGGCGGGCGTACGCTCAACCTCGGCGGGCTGGAAACGCTCAATCCACGCGACCTGCCGGCGCTACGGCGCGCCGGGCTGGCCCCGGTCGAGGCGGTCGTGCCGCGCCCGATGCTGTTCGGCCGCATCGAGCCGGCGCCGGGGCTGGCGCTGGAAGCGTATTACCAGACCCGCTTCCGTCCCACCGCGCTCGATATGTGCGGCACGCTGTGGTCGATGAACGACTACCTGCTCGAAGGCTGCGACCGGGTAATGAGCGGCCCGCCGCAGGTGAGCGACCGCGCCCGCATCGGGCTGGGCGCATTCCAGAAACGGCTGCCGACACCCAAGCCGCAGGCGCACGAATTCGGCTTCGGCGCGACCTGGCGCATCGAGACCCTCGGGTTTGAGGTGGGCCTGTACCACGCGCGCTACAACGCGCGCAGCGCGCTGCCGGGACTGCGCCGCAGCACGCGCGTCGGCGCGCCGGCGCTGATCCCCGGCGACCCGGACGGACGCAATATGGCGTACTTCACCGAGTACCCGGAAGGCCTGCGCATCAGCGCCGCCACCTTCACGCGCAAGCGCGGCGCCACCACGATCTATGGCGAAGTCTCGCACCGGCCGCGCATGCCGTTCATGCTGGCGCCGGGCGACGTGCTGCCGCCGTTCCTCAATGCCGCCGTGCCGGCGTTATTGCGCGCGCGCGCCGACGCGGTGGCGCCGGGCGGCATTTTCCACGGCTATGACGTGTATCCGATGTGGCAGGCGCAGTCGGGCGCGCGGCATGAGTGGACGCTGGGACGGGTGCCGCTGGCGGCGAGCGTGGAGGCGGTGGGCAAGCACGTGCGCGATCTGCCCAATCCGGCGCTGCTGCGCTACGGCCGCGCCGACATCTTCGGCGTCGGGCCGGTGGGGGCGAACTGCAACGTCACGACCAATGACGCGGCGCGCCAGTGCAGCCTGCGCGGCTACAACACGCCGCGATCGTGGGGCTACCGGGTGCGATTGGACGCGCGCCTGCCGGCGCTGGCGCCGCAACTGACGGCCAACGCCAGCCTGCTGTTCGTGCATGACGTGAAAGGCTGGTCGGGCGACTTCTTGCTCAACGAGGGACGCAAGTCGCTGGCGCTGGCGCTGCGCTTCGAGTACCGCCAGCGCTATTTGCTGGAGCTGGGGTACAACCCGTCGTGGGGCGGCGACTACCATCCGGCAGCCGACCGGGATACGGCGTCAATGGCGCTGGGGGTGCGATTTTAGGGGGCAGGGCGCGCAGCCGGGTTCCCGCGCCCATGCGTCGATTGTTGGCCGTGGCGATATCCGGCGCCGAACCCGTATGCCGCAGCACAGCCGCCGTTGTCGTCAGGCGCGCTTGCGTCGCGGCGCTTCGCTGTCGCGCGGCGCCAGCGTGATCGGGGCCGCGTTTTCGGGATGCAGCGCCTGCACATCCTTGTACACGGCGCGGATCTCGTCCATGTCGCGTTCGATGTCGCCGCTCAGGTCGAGCGTGCTTACCAGGCGCAGTTCTTTCTTGCCGTAATCGAAGCTGACCAGCAGCAGCGGCACGCCGGCGGTCTGCGCCAGGTGATAAAAGCCGCTCTTCCAGTGCGGGCGGTAGCCGCGCGTGCCTTCCGGCGTGATCGCGACCCAGCACCATTTCTCGGCCAGCATCTGCTGCGCCAGCTGGCGCGTGGCGCCCATCGGCGCGCTGCGGTCGATGGCGATGCCGCCCCAGTAGCGCATGAGCTTACCCATCACGCCGCGAAACAGCGAATCCTTGGCCAGCCAGCGGAAATCGAGTTCGAGCGCCCACTTGGCCAGCAGGCCGATCGGGAAATCCCAGTTCGAGGTGTGCGGATACACGACGACGATCCCGTGCGGGCCGGGCAGCGGTTTGTAGTGCAGTGTCCAGCCGGCCAGGCGCATGACGCGCAGCGCGAGGCGGCGGCGCAGGGTTGGCAGGTCTGAAGGACGCACCAGGTAATTGTTCATCGAGTCTCCGAGGCAGCGCGATGACAAAGCGTCAGGACAGTGCGTCTCGACCGGCGTCATCCAGGCTGGGTGAAAGAAGCCGGAATTCTAGCGGCAGCCCAGGCGGCGGACAAGCAAAAAAAGTGGCGGGGTGCAAGGGCTGTGGTTATCATGCCGCTAACCAAAACTCAATCAACGGCGCCTGTTATGACAATGGATATAAGGATCTACCACAACCCGCGCTGCGGCACTTCGCGCAATACCCTGGCGGCGCTCCGCGCGGCGGGCCACGAACCGCAAATCGTCGATTACCTGGCGCAGCCGCCGACGCGCGCCGCGCTGCAGGCGATGATCTTGGACGCCGGCCTGTCGGTACGCGACGCCGTACGCAGCAAGGAAGCGCGTTTCGCCGAGCTGGGGCTGGACCTGCCTGGCGTCGACGACGCCGCCTTGCTCGACGCAATGGTCGCCAATCCGATCCTGATCAACAGGCCGTTCGTGGTGACGCCAAAGGGCGTGCGCCTGTGCCGTCCGGTGGAACGGGTGCAGGAAATTCTGTAAGCCAGCTGCGCGGGCAGTCGCAATACAACGGCGCGCGGCGCGCGCCGCTGCAATGCAACGCTACAGCGCCGGCAACGGCAGGGCGCCAATATCGGTCTTGCTTGCGCTACGCGCTGCTGCCGCCGCCCCTTTGTTGCCCCCATTCTTGCGAGGTAGCGCCTCGGCTTGCGCCGGCAAGCCTTGCCCGATCGCGGGCGAGCCGGGCAGCAGCCGAAAGTCCGGCGTGCCGTTCACGCGGTATTCGACAAACTGCGGCGGCGCGCTGATGCTGCCGGTGTGTTCGCGGCCGTCGGCCAGCTTCCAGTCGCCATCGTTGTTGCCGTACACAAGGTTGTTGCGGAAACTATTGTGGCGGCCAGTGGCGCCTTGCTCGAGGATGCCGTGGCCGTTGTCGTAGACGATGTTGTTGCTGACATGGGTATGATCGTTGGGCCCTTTGGCGTGATAGAAGTCGCCGCCACCCACCACGATGCCGGTGCCCGAGGCGGCCACGGTGTTGGCGTGGATGGTCACGTGGCTGGCGTCGTGCCATAAATGGATGCCGGCGCCGGAAATGCGGTACATGATGTTGTTGCGCACATCGGCCGTGGTGCTGACGTAGATGCCGTGCATGAAGCGGCAGCCGGGTGGGCCGATGTCGTGCACCCGGTTGCCGCTGACGGTGGCATCGATGCCCTTGTAGTAGCTGTCGACCCCGATCCCGGCGCCGCCCTTCGGTTCGCACGGCACATCGAGGCCGATGTGGTGCACATGGTTGTTGAGCACGCCGTTATGCGAGCCGCCGTTGTAGATGCCGCTGACCCATTTCATGCCGCTCTGGTACTGGCTGCCGTCGACCTCGAATCCGATGATGTCGACGTAGCTGCCGCGGTTGTCCCAGGCCGCGCTCTGGCGCGCGTCGAGCGGCGGCACGATGCGCGCGCCCCAGCGCCCGGTGCTCTGGAACACGATGCGGGCGTCAGGCGCGCCATTGGTGTTGCTGCGTACACCGCCCGAATACACGCCCGGCGCGACGTGCACCGTGGTGCCGGGCGTGACCGCCTGGGCCGCGCGGACCAGGGTGCGCAGCGGTTCGGCGCGGGTGCCGGGGTTGCTGTCCGAGCCACCGGGCGCGACGTACAGGTGGGTGCGCACCTGCTCGGCCACCACCAGCCGCTCGGCCCCGCCTTCGCGCAGCCGGCAACCGGCCAGCGCCGCGCCGGCCAGCATCCACAGTAGCAGCAAGCGGGCTAACAGCAGCAAGCGGGCTAACAGCAGTAAGCGCCCTAACAGCAGTAAGCGTACAAGTGGCACAGGGCTGACCATCGCTTCCTCGTCGTGTATGGCGGAGACGGGTCCAGTGTGGCGGCGCCCAAGCGGGCCGGACATCGATTGGCTCAATGTCGTCCTTGATCGCACGCAAGGCGATCCTGGCGGCAAGCGAGCACAAGTGCTAGCGCTGCCGGCCGGCGCGGCGTCAAGCCGGCGCCACGACCACCGGCATATAGGCATCCAGAAATTCGGCCGGCATGCGGCGCGGACGTCCGCTGCTGATCTCGATGCAGACCAGCTCCCAGCGTCCGCGCAGCACGGTGGCGCCATCGCTGTCGCGCACCAGCTGGAAGCGGCGCGCCATCGACAGCTTGCCATCGCCACCCACCAGCCAGGTGGCCAGGCTGAGCGCTTCATCCTGGAAGGTCGGCAGCAGATAATCGTAGCTGCCGTGGCGGATCGCCATTGCACGGTCCAGCTTTCGGTAGTCGTCAAGCGACAGGCCGAGCTGATGCGAATGGGCCCAGCCGGCCTGCTCGCACCAGCGCACGTAGACCGCGTTGTTGGTGTGGTTCAGGCCATCGATGTCGCCGGCGGCGGGCGTTACCGGCAGGATGAACGGTTGCGGATAATCCCAGTCCAATGCAATTTTCCTGATGAAGCGGCAGCGCCGCAGACTCGGGCATTGTACGGCAGCGGCAAGGACGCCGCCGCTGGCCGTGCGCTCACGCAAGCGGCCAATCGAGCTCGATCGATAGTGCCTGATGCGCCGACCCCTGCTCGCTGGCATCGACCCGCATGCGCCGCACGCGCGGCGCCAGGTCGGCGCTGGCGAACACATAATCGAACGTGAACGGCGGCGCGGCGTCCGGTCGCAGGTCGTGCAGGCCGACCGTCGGTGCATGGCGCCGTCCGGGCTGGACCAGGTGCCAGCAATCGCGCCAGGGCGGGGTGTCGTCGCCGAACGGCGCCAGCATGCGTCCGTGTTCGGGCGAGCCGGGCAGCATGTTGAAGTCGCCGGCCAGCAGCGCCGGCGCGGCGCGCGCCACGGCCGCGAACGCGCCGGCGCCGTCGCACCGTGGATGCGCAGCATGGGCGCGCGCTTCGCGCTGCAATTCGCGCAAGCGTTCGACCTGGGCCAAGCGCTGCTGACGCGAAAAGCGTTCCAGGTCAGTCGTGATGATCCGCAGTGCGCCGCCCGGCGTGGCCAGCGTAACTTCGAGCGCCACGCGCGGCATGCTCGGCACCGCTGGATCGGCCGGCCACGGCAGCGAATGGCGCAGGACCTGCAGCAGCGGATGGCGCGACAGGATCATGCTGCCCTGACGGCGACGCGGCGCCGCGGCGCCGCCGTCAGGCGCCGCGATGTCGCAGGCGAAGGCCAGCGCCGGGACATGGGTCGGCAGCGCTGCGCGCAGCGCCGCGAACTGATCTTCGCGATCGGGGTCGAACCCCGAGGCGACTTCTTGCAGGCATACGACGTCGTGATGGGCAAAGCGATCGAGGCCAGTGACGACGCGGCCGATGTCGGGTCGGCCGTCCGGGTCGCGGCCGGACTGGATGTTCCAGGTAACGAGGGTGAACATGGCGCTCCTTTTCACGCTTGTTTGAATGACAGCGAAGGCTAGCGCCGCCGCGCCCGATTCAGGCTGATCCAGCGCAGGGCGTGCAACCGTTGCCCCGACCGCGTGCCATGCAAAAGAAGGAGGGAAATTGTTTACGATGATCCTGCTGCTTTACCTGCAACAGAACCTGGACGTGTCGCTCGACAGCAGCAGTTTGCGCGGCCAGTTCGCCAGCAAAAAGGATTGCGAGACGGCCGCCGTGCGCCTGCGCGGGCCGTTGCCGACCCCGGGCGGCTACACTGCCGCGTGGCACGATGTGCTGTGCGTGCCGATCGCGCGCGACGTCGCGGTCAATGATGGCGAGCCGGTCGACCTGGGCAAGCTGCTGGAAGCGCGCCCGCCGACCGTGTGCGAGGCGAGCGGCGCCTGGCGCCGTGTGGTGGAATTGTGCGCCGCGCCGAAGCCGAATCCGAAGCCGGCGCCCGACGGGCCGGACGACCCGACCCGGGCCAGCACCGTGCTCAGGAAATAAACCGGCGCCTGGTCAGTCGCGCTTGAACGCGGCCTGGCCCGGACACGCCACCAGCCCGGCCGCACCGCCGCCGCCGGCGCGGTCGAAATTGACGATGCCGCCGCCTTCGGCCAGGTTGCCGATGCCGGGGCGCACGTGTCCGCCGGAGCGGCAGTACACCTTGTTGCCGCGCCGGAAGCGGTAGATGGTGACGCCGTCCGGCGTGGTGTAACTTTCCGAAGTCATGGTGCGCGAAGTGTCGTTGTGCGCCGCTTCCATTGCATTGATGAATCGATTGCCTGGGGTGTCGGCCGGCTTGAGCTTGTCGAGCTTGCCGCTGCGCAGGCTGTGGTCGATCGCTCCGGCAGCGCGTATGGCGCGCGCTGCTGTGGATTCAGTTGCCGCTTGCGCCGCGGGCTCCACAGATGGGTCAGCAGAGGGCTGTTCCGGCGCGGTCGAAGGAGTAGTAGGTGGCGACGTTTGAGGTGCAGCCGCAGTTGGCTGCGGTTCGCGCGTGAGCGGCTTTGGACGCGGCGCCCGATCCGTGGGCGTCGACGGCGATGCCACAGGGTCAGGCGCGGGCGGTGCAACCGGCGCCGGCAGCACCGGCACCACGAATATCTCGCGCACCGCCGTCACGGCATCAAGCACGGGTGGCCGCGCCTGCAGCCACCACCAGCCCAACAACAGATGCACGCCCAGCGTGGCCGCCAGCGGCCAGCCGGGCGCACGGCGCGGCATCAATCCGTCATGCGCGCGCATCGACCAATCAACCCTTCGGCGCGGTCATTGCTCCCTTGATCGCCACGCAGCGCTGGTCTTCCTGCAGCGTGTCGAGCAGCGTACGGCGGGTGAACGCCGACAGGTCCTTCATGCCGTCCGCCGCTTTTTTGAGGCGCGCCACGCTTTGCGGGGTGCAGGTGGCCGGGATCATGGTCACCGCATAGCTGCGCATGAACACCGGGACGGCCGCCTTGTCGATCGCCGGCAAGCGCGCCAGGCGGGCGTCGGCGCTGGCTTCGTTCAGCGCTTTCTGCTCGGCCGGATACAGGCTGCCCATCGCGGTGCGCAGGCGCGAGAACGGCAGCTTGGTCTGCTGGTCTTCGATCTTGGCCAGCCACTCGTTCTTGGTGGCGCTGTCGGGACGGCCGGCGACCGCTGCCACCGCCGCCATCTGGCCGGCGTCGGACTTGTCGCGCGCCAGTTCGGCCTCGACCAGCGCGTTGGCGCCGGGATGGTTGTAGCGGTTCAGACGCGCGATGATGCTCCAGCGCAGTTCCTGGTTGACGTTCAAGCCTTCCGCCTTGTCCTTGCCATCCAGTACCGCGGCCAGGCGCGCCAGCGCTTGCGGGCTGCTGGCCACGTTCACGTACAGGCCGAACCAGCGGCGCTGGAAGTCGGCGTTGCCCTTGTGGGCGGCGGCGCCGTCCCACGCCATCTGTTCCAGCTTGCGGGTCGTGTCACGGGTGTAGGCGTCGTTCAGGTTCATCGCGTCGAGGTAGCGCTTGGCGCCGGCCACCTTGCCCAGCGTGTCGCCCAGCAGCGTGTAATCCTTCTCGGCCGGGGCGTTGTTCAGGGCCACGTTGATGAAATCGTTCAGCGGCAGCTGGGCGTCGCGCACGCCATCCCACAGGCTTTGCCACAGCATCGCGCGCAGCAGCGGGTCCTCGACTTTCGACAGGCTGGTCTGCGCGGTGGCGAACGAGCGCTTGTCGAGCTGCACCTTGGCGTAGCCCCAGTCTTCGTAGTTCGGATACACCAGATCCGGGCAGGCGGCGCCGTTCATGTCGGCCACGCCGGTGCTCGCGCCCTTGTAGGTGACCGGTACGTTCTTCACCAGGGTCAGCTTGTCGCCGTCGAGCTTGAAGGCAGCGACCTGCACGCGCTGTTCGCGCAGGGTCGGCAGTTCCTTGCTCGGCGCGCTCTGCGCCAGCTTGAAGCCAGCGATCTTGCCGTTGCTGCAGGTGTAGCTGGCGGCGATGGTGTTCACGCCGGCCTGGTACAGCCATTCCCTGGTCCAGCCGTTCATGTCGCGCCCGGCGGCCTGGCCCAGGGTGCCGATGAAGTCCTGCAGCGTCGCGTTCTGCCACGAGTACTTGGTCAGGTAATTGTGTACGCCCTTGCGGAAGGTGTCTTCACCCAGCAGGTGGCGCAGCTGCTTCAGGGTCGAGCCGCCTTTCGAATAGGTGATGGCGTCGATGTTGTCGAACGCATTGGCCGACGACGGCACCGGCACCTCGATCGGGTGGGTGCTGGCCTTCTGGTCCTGGATGTAGGCCGCCTGCTTGCCGCCACCGTAGAAGTTCTGCCAGGCGTCCTTGAATTCGGTCGATTCGGCAGTGGCCAGCACGCCCATGAAGGACGCAAAGCTTTCGTTCAGCCACAGGCCGTTCCACCACTTCATGGTGACCAGGTTGCCGAACCACTGGTGCGCCATTTCGTGCATGATGACTTCGGCCAGGCGCTGCTTGTCGGCGGCGGTCATGGACTCGCCCAGGAAGCGTCCTTCGGCGAAGGTGATGGCGCCGGCGTTTTCCATGGCGCCGTACAGGAAGTCCGGCACGATCAATTGGTCATACTTCTCGAACGGATACGCAATGCCGAAGTACTCTTCGAAGAAGGTGATGCCGCTCTTGGTGTAGCGGAACCAGTCGCTTGCCACCACCTGCTTGGCCACCGACTGGCGCGCGAACAGGCGCATCGGGTACTTGCCGCTGCCGTCTTCCCACACCTGGTAGGGACCTGCGTGCAGCGAGAAGTTGTAAGGGCTCAGGCGCTTGGTTTGCTTGAAGCTCCAGCGGCGGTTGGCGCCGGCGTCCTGGATGCCGGTCTCGCGCGTGGTAGTGACCACGTGCCAGTCTTTCGGCGCGGTCACCGTGACGGTGTAGCTGGCCTTCAGGTCGGGCTGGTCGAACACGGCGAACATCTGCTGCGCGGCGGCCGGCTCGAAGTGCGAGTAGGTGTAGACGCGCCCATCGGCCGGGTCGACCATGCGGTGCAGGCCTTCGCCATTGGTGCTGTGCAGGCGCTCGTAGGCCACCACCACCGTGTTGCGGCCCTTGGCCAGGTCGGCCGCTGCCAGCGTGATGAAGGCGTTGTTGTAGCTGGTCTTGACTGGCTTGCCGTTGACCGTCACCGATTTCACGGTGGCCTTGTTCAGGTCGAGCGTGAGGTCCGCGCCAGTGTCTTTCAGGTCGAACGTGACGCTCGTGGTGCCGGCGAAGGTTTCCTTGCCGGTGAGGGTGAAGTCAAGCACGTAGTCCACGTTCGATACCCGCGCCGAGCGGGCGAAAGCATCTTCCTGCGACAGGAAGGGGTTGTCGGCGCGCGCTGCTGCGGCTTTCGCGGTGGTCGGGGCGGCCTGGGCGACGGCGCCGAAGGCGAGCGTGGAAGCGATGGCGAGCGCCATCACGCGGTGTGCTGGAAAGTTCACGGAACAACTCCTATTGGTGGGCGCATCTGGGTGCGCGAGATGTCAATCGCGCAAGAATAGCACGCACATGGAAGCGTTGACACGAGGATATGTCATTCTCTTCGAGGGCGTATGCACGGCATATGCATGCTGCACCGAAGGGGTAAATACGAATGGGTGGGCGGGGAGGCGCAGGGCCGGCTGGCCCTGCGCGGATGGGAAGCCGCGGCTTCGCCGGCGGGTGCGGGCGAAGCGTTGGCGAAACTGCGAAAGACTGTGGACTTAAGCGGCCAGCGCCGGGTAGTCGGTATAGCCGGTGGCGCCCTTGGCGTAGAAGGTTTCCGGCACCGGCTTGTTCAGTGGCGCGTCCTGCTTCAGGCGCTCCGCCAGGTCCGGGTTGGCGATATACAGCTGGCCCCACGACACTGCGTCGGCGGTGCCGCTTGCCACCAGCTCTTCGGCGCGCGCCTTGGTCAGCTGCTGGTTGGCGATCCAGACGCCGCCGAATTCCTTCTTGATCATCGGGCCCAGCGCGTTCGGGGTATCGGCTTCGCGGGTGAAGATGAAGGCGATCTTGCGCTTGCCCAGCTCGCGCGCCACGTAGCCGAACGTCTCGGCCGGGTTGGCGTCGCTCAGGTCGTGCTGGTCGCCGCCCGGCGCCAGGTGCATGCCGACGCGGTCCGCGCCCCACACTTCGATGCAGGCGTCGGTCACTTCCAGCATCAGGCGTGCGCGGTTCTGGACCGAGCCGCCGTACGCATCGGTACGCAGATTGGTCGAGCTTTGCAGGAACTGGTCGAGCAGGTAGCCGTTGGCGCCATGGACTTCGACGCCGTCGAAGCCGGCCTTTTTCGCGTTTTCGGCGCCCTTGCGGTAGGCGGCGACGATGCCCGGGATTTCATCGAGTTCGAGCGCGCGCGGGGTGACGTAGTCGCGCATCGGACGCAGCAGGCTGACGTGGCCGGCCGGCTTGACCGCCGATGGCGCCACCGGCAGTTCGCCTTCCAGGAAGCTCGGGTCCGAAATACGGCCCACATGCCACAGCTGCAGGAAGATACGGCCACCGGCCTTGTGCACGGCCTCGGTGACCAGCTTCCAGCCTTCGACCTGCTCGTCCGACCAGATGCCCGGGGTGTCGGCATAGCCCACGCCCATCGGCGTCACCGAGGTCGCTTCCGACAGGATCAGGCCGGCGGAGGCGCGCTGGGTGTAGTGTTCGGCCATCAGCGCGTTCGGGACGCGGCCTGCATCGGCGCGTGCGCGGGTCAGCGGCGCCATGACGATGCGGTTCGGCCATTCGAGGGCGCCGACCTTGATCGGATCAAACAATGTGGTCATGTGGTTTTCCTAAAGTCCGTCGTTCAGTTGGGCGAGGAAGGCCTGGATGAGCTCCTCGTTGCGATGGTAGAAGACCCATTGGCCGACGCGCCGCGTGCTCACCAGTCCGGCGCGCTGCATGGTCGCAAGGTGCGCCGACACGGTCGATTGCGACAGTCCGGCCTGCTTGTCGATCAACTTGCAGCACACGCCGAAGTCGAGCGGATGCTCCTGGTCCGCAAAGTACTGTTGCGGTTCCTTCAGCCACTGCAGGATCTGGCGGCGCACCGGATTGGCCAGCGCCTTGTGTATCGCGTCGATGTCCATGGGTCTCTCGGTATATCGGAGTTTGTCGATCCGAATATCGTCATCTTACGATATTCAAGAAAAGTCTGCTGGGAGCGGCCCGGTTTTGCAGCCGGGCGCTGCCTTTGGAAGCGATCAGTCGTGCTCGCGGCCGAACTGCGGGTTGGGGCGAGTCAGGTAATACCACTCGGTATTCGGCGCGGCGTTCACGGCCGGGAACAGGATGCGTCCGCCGAATTCGGCCAGCACCGGCGTGCCGTCGGCGCGGGTGCCGATGCGTTCGCCTTCGACAACCGGGTCAAAACTTTTCCAGGGCTGGCTGAAATTGTCGTCGGCATGCAGGCGGTCGTGCACCACCACCATCGACAGCGCTTCCATCTCCTCGAACGGGGTCGGCTCCGGGTCTGGCGCCGCGATCAGTTTCAGGTGCGCCAGTGTATTCATGATCGCGCGGTAGGCGACGTCGGGCGCGGTCGGATCGTCGTGCTGGCCGCATTCCAGCGTCAGCGCGAAGCCGCCGGTGCTGCGCATGTATTCGGTGGTGCCGACGCCGTAGCGCAGCACAGTTTCCAGTTCGGCCGCGTTGCGGCTGCGGCGCTGCACGCCGTCGCCGTAGGTCGCCAGCCAGCCGTCGACGAAACGGCGCACGCCCAGGCGGCGCGCCCAGGCGCGTTCCCTGGCGGCGTGCTTGAACGGCTGCAATGCGCCGTCGTTGTCGAGCGGGCCGACCATCACGAACGGCTCGCCGTGGGCGTTGAACGAGTGCAGGTCGAGCAAGACATCCTGCTGCGCCAGCAGTGGGCACAGCCAGTTGGCGATGTGGTCTTCGAAATCCTGCGGCTGCTGTTTGGGGAACAGGTCGCGGTTCAGGTTGCGGTCGCCGTTGCGGGTGACTTGCTGATACGCCAGTGGATTGACGATCGGCACGAAGGTGACGCTGCCGGCTGCGATGTGCAGCTTGCCGCTGTCGATCTCTTCCATCACGCGGCGGATGCCGAGCGTGCCGCAGACTTCGTTGCCGTGGGTCGCGCCCATGATGATGACGCGCGGGCCCGGCTGCATGGCACTGTAGTTAATGGATTTGAACTGGAACTGGCGGGAAGAGGTCATGGATCGGCGGCTCTGAAGAGAAAGTGCCGGTATTTTATCGGGAAAACCACCAGCGCCGAAACTTTGGCCGGCGGGTGGCAACGCGGTAAAATCGTGACTGGCGAATCACGTCGATTCGCCGTTCATGAACGCGTACAAGGAAACAACATGGCCAAGAAAGAAGAACTCGACGAAGAAACGATGGCGATCATCAACTGGTGCATCGAAGTCGAAGGCTTCCTGGTCGCCGGCGGCGCCAGCGTCAAAGAGGCGCAGGACCACATCGAAGAGCAGATCGAATGGTTCACCGACCAGTTCTATGACGGCTTGACGCCGGAAGAAGCGGCCAAGGAAGCGCTGGCTTAAGTAACTGGCTTAGCTTCGGTCGACAATGCGGCTGATCTTGCCGTCGGCGAAGCCAAATTCGCTGACGCCGACCAGCTCGAGCACCGTCCCGGCGGCCGGGCCGCCGGGAATATCCTGGGCCAGCTTGGCGCGGTAGGCGACATCGACATGCATGTCGTTGCCATTCGGCTGCCACCTGGTAACGGACTGATCGCGCTCGGCGAACACATCGCTGGCATGTTCGGCCAGTGCGCGAAATTGCGTGATGCCGCTCGCTTGCGCCGTCAGTTCGCCGTTCGCGTAATTTTCGAACCTGATCGACGGCGACAAGACGCCGAACATGCGCTCGAGATCGAAGGCGTTGTACGCGGCGATGTATTCGATGATCAGCGCGCGTGCATCGAGGTGTTCCATGGCGTGCTCCCGGCGAGATGGCTTTGTGATCCAGCGTCGGACCAGCATAGCCCAGCATGGGCGCTGCACACTCACTTATTTCCACACACAGGCAACTTTCAGCCGCGCGCCTCGATCACCCCGAACCCGGCCGGCGCGTCGCCCAGGAAGGCCAGTACCGCGTGCGCCTGGATATTCGCGTCGTATTGCGCGTTGGCCGCGATCTGCTCGCGCAAGCCGGGCACGATGTCGGGCGTGTGCGGTTGGCGGTAGGCGCGGATCAGCAAATGCACCAGGTCGGCCGGCGCATCGGCGCGGCGCAGGCGCGATTCGATCACCGCCAGCAGCGCGCGCTGCATGCGCTGCGTGGGATTGCGGATCTCGCCAAACACGTGCGGCGTGTTGGCGATCGCGGCGCAGACGATGCTTTCCATCTGCTCCGGCTTGAGGTCGGACGGGATGTCGAAATACGCCTTGTTCCAGCGTGTGTGCGGATAAGCGTGGCCGCGCGGGAAGCGGTCGGCGTTTTCCAGGCCGAGGGCATAGCTGGCGCGCGCCAGCAGGTCGCCGAGCGTGTCTAGCAGCGCCATGTCGGGGTGTGTTGCGGTTGTGTCATCCCGCGAGTGTAGCGCATGGTGCAATTGGCCGCACAGCCCCACTGCGGGCTGGGTAAAAATACAAGACTTTCCGATCGTAAATACCTATAATTGCTGCTTTCGACTAACCGGGAGTGTGCATGGCCGACGATTATTCCGACGATACGATGACGAGCGGCGTATTGCCGACCGGCGGCACGGTGCAAGGTGTGCTGGAGACAAGCGGCGACTCGGACTGGTTCAGGCTCGACCTCAAGGTCAACCACGGCTATTACTTCGCACCGGCCATGGTCAACGCAGTAGCGCCGCTGATCTCGGTCTGGAAAGAAGGTTGGCCTACGGTGTATTACACAACGCAACCCGGCGGCTTGTACAGCAATGACTTGTTCATTCCATTCGTTCCCAGCGAGCCAGGCAATTACTTCCTTGAGGTTTACCGTCCAGCGCGCGCCGGCGCGTACACAGTTGGCCTCTTGGAAGCGCCGGACGACTCCGGCAACGATCCGGCATCGGCGCGGGTGCTGACGACCGCCGCTCCGGTGGCCGGCAGTTTCGACTATGCTCTCGATATCGACCAGTTCCGTATCGCGGCCGTGGCCGGCACGACTTATACCGTGACGCTGAGCACCGACAGCGGCAACCTCGGTACGGCTGCTTACCTGCGCTTGTCACTGGAAGGCGCGTCTTATTCGGGGAACCAGGGGGGCGCGACGACGAGCTACTCGTTTACCGCCAGGACCAGCGGCGAACACGTCATTTCAGCGCGAATGCTCGCCTACGAACCGCCGGCGCCCGGCGGCCTTGCCTATCACATGACGCTGAGCGCGGCCGGACCGGCGGGGCCGGTTACGCCGCCGGTCACCGGTCCGGTCACGCCACCGGTCACCGATCCGGTCACGCCACCGGTCACCGATCCGGTCACGCCACCGGTCACCGATCCGGTCACGCCGCCGGTCACCGGCCCCGTCGTCCCGCCAGTCACCACGCCGGTGACGCCGACGCACGCCGGTCCCGAGGTCGTGCGGGGCACGGCGACAGTGGACGGCGCCATCGTCGTGACCCTGAGCGAGTCCGCGCTGCTGGGCAGCAGGGGCACGATCGAGCTTCGTCACGGTGGCAGCGTCGTCGATAGCTGGTCGGCCGGCGATGCGCGAATGCAGGTGTCTGGCAGCGTGCTGACCCTCGATCCTGGCGCGGGCGGTGCGCTCGTGCCCGGAAAGTACAGCCTCTACTTCAAAGGGAACATCCTGACTGACACGGGCGGCAATGTCGCCACGTCCTACGCTTACAATGCCATCGAGGTGAATGGCACTTCCAGCGGTGGCATGACGCCTGTCCTGAAAGGCAACAACGACCATGTGTGGGGATCGAACAGCGTGGCCGATGTCTTGGTCGTCGATGGCCGGCCGGGAGACTACAAGGTTGTTCGCGGTACCGACGGCGTCAAGATTACCGGCCCTGGCGCTTTCAAAGGCGTCGTCAGCGATGTCGAGCGCGTCATGTTCACCGACAGCAATCAGGTTCTGGCGCTGTCGCTCGACGGCCACCTGGGCCAGGCCTTCCGCCTGTACGCGTCAGCCTTCGACCGCATCCCGGATCACGGCGGGCTGGGCTACTGGCTGAAGGCGGCCGAAGATGGCATGAGCCTGGGCAATATCGCACGCAACTTCATCGCCAGCCAGGAGTTCACCGACCTGTACGGCGCCCAACCCAAGGACGGCGCATTCGTCGACGCCCTGTACCAGAACGTGCTGCACCGGGCGGGCGAGCCGGACGGCGTGGCATTCTGGCTCGACGCGTTGGCCAGAGGCGCCGACCGAGGCGACGTGCTGGCGGCGTTCAGCGAAAGCGCGGAAAACCTGGCGCAGGCGGTCGAGCTGATCGGCAACGGCATCGTGTATACGCCTTACGGCTGATGGCGGTGGGCGCTGCGCTTTAATTCAGGCGAAGCGCCCGCTGCGGAAATCCTCGACCGCCTGCACCAGCTCGGCCTGGGTATTCATCACGAACGGACCGTACTGCGCGATCGGCTCGTTCAGCGGCCGTCCGGCCAGCACCAGCATGCGCGTCGGCGCCAGCGCCTTGATGCGCACGCCGTCGGCGCCCGGCGCGTTGTCCAGGATCGCCATGCGCGTCGACGCCACCCCCTTGCCCTCGATGACAACCTCGCCGCGGAACACAAGCACGAACGCGTTGTGCCCAGCCGGCAGCGGTTGCTCGAAGGTGACGCCGGCCGGGATCTCCAGGTCCAGGTACAACGGCTCGGTATGCGCGCGCTGCACGGCGCCCGCCACGCCATGGCTGCTACCGGCAATCACCTGCACCGTCACGCCGTGAGGCGTGGTAAAGCGCGGCACTTCTTCGGCCGGGATGTCGCGGTACCACGGCGCCATCAGCTTGTCCGCAGAGGGCAGGTTGAGCCACAACTGGAAGCCTTCCATCAGGCCTTCGGTCTGCTCCGGCATTTCGGCGTGGGCCACGCCGCGCCCGGCCGTCATCCATTGCACGCCGCCGTCCGTCACCAGGCCTTCGTTGCCGGCGCTGTCGCGATGGCGCATGCGTCCGGCCAGCATGTAGGTGATGGTCTCGAAGCCGCGGTGCGGGTGCTCCGGGAAGCCGGCGATGTAGTCGCCCGGCTTGTCGCTGCCGAAGGCGTCGAGCATCAGGAACGGGTCCAGGCGGCGCTGCAGGGGGGCGGTGAGCACGCGGTTGATCTTGACGCCGGCGCCGTCCATCACGAACTGGCCGTTGATGATGCGTTCGACGCTGCGCGTTTTGGCCAGCGTGGTCTCGATTGCGGTCGTGCTCATGCGGTTCTCCTGTGTGCAATGCGCCGCCTGGCAGGGCGGCGCGTGTGGTTCAATCCTTATGCCAGCGCTGCTTCGATCGCAGCGTTGGCCGCGGCCTGGCCGTTGGCCACCGCGTCCGGCCCCATCGCCATGCCCGACGAATAGATGAAGGTCTGGTCGGTCAAGCCCAGGAAGCCGAGCAGCGCGCGCATCTGCGGCACTTGCGGGTCGTTGGCTTCTTCGTAGACGCCGCCACGTGCGGCCGCCACGTACACTTTTTTATTCTTGAGCAGGCCTTCCGGACCGGTCTCGGTGTAGCGGAACGTCACGCCGGCGCGGGCAATCGCGTCGAACCAGCTTTTCAGTTGCACCGGCATCGCGAAGTTGTACATCGGGGCACCCAGCACGATCACGTCGGCGCCTTGCGCTTCCAGGATCAGGGCGTCGTCCAGCTGCACGCGCGCCAGTTGCTCGGGGCTGCGTTGCTCCGCCGGAGTGAACAGCGCGCCGAGGGCGGCGCCGTCCAGCAGCGGGTGCGGCTGCGCGCCCAGGTCGCGGCGCACGACGCTGGCGCCTGGATTGGCGGCAACCAGCTTGGCGACGATCTGATTCGTGACGCGGGTCGATTCGGAGGCTTCGCCGCGCACGCTGGTGGTGATCTGCAGGATGTTCATGGTGTGTCCCTTCGTTGTTGGTGGTGTGTGTCGATGGAGTGACTTTATCAATTCCAAAATCGATGCGAAAGCCCTTAGAATGGATAACATTATTCTGCTGATGGGACAATCATGGATGTGGAACCGAATGACCTGCTGCTGTTCGCCCGAATCGTCGAGTCGGGCAGCTTCAGCCGCGCCGCCGAGCGCGTCAAACTGCCGAAGTCGACCGTGTCACGCCGGCTGGCGCTGCTCGAGACCACGCTCGGCGAGCGGTTGCTGCAGCGGACCACGCGCAAACTGGTGGTGACCGAATTCGGCGCCAGCCTGTACGAACACGCGCGGCGCCTGGCCGACGAAGTCGACGCCGCCGGCGCGCTGGCCCAGCACCGCCAAGGCACGCCCAGCGGCAAGCTGCGCATCTCGGCCCCGGGCGACTTCGCCAACAGTCTCAACGACGTGATCGCGCGCTTCCTGGCGCGCTATCCGCAGGTGGCGCTGGAACTCGATCTGTCGCCGCGCCGGGTCGACCTGGTGGCGGAGAATTTCGATATCGCGATCCGCATGGGCGACCTGCCGGACGACGCCACCTTGAGCGCGCGCCCGATCACGCTCGAGCAGCCGGGGCTGTATGCGGCGCCGGGCTACCTGGCCATCCACGGCATCCCGGAACACCCCGACGATCTGGCGGCGCACGATCTGCTGTGCATCCTCAGTCGCAGCGGCGGCGCGGTGCCGTGGGTGCTGGCGCGCGGCAAGCTGCGCTGGGAGCGGGCATTATCGGCGCGGGTGACGGCCAATTCGCCCGACCTGCTGGCGCGCATCGCCGCACGCGGAGCCGGCATTGCGCTCAGCTCAACGCAATTCGCGCAGCCGTACATGCAAACGGGGGAACTGGTGCGGGTGCTGCCGGAGTGGGAAATGCCCAGCGCAAACGGCTGGGCGGTATTCCCGAGCCGCAAGCTAATGCCGGCCAAGACCCGGGTGTTTCTGGACATGATGCAGGAAGCTTGCCGCGAGCACGGTCACGCGCCTTTGGCCGGCCCGGGTGCTGACGCGGCAGCGGGCGAGAAGCTCAGCGCGTAGCGGGGCGATTGCCCATCGTCTCGCCCAGACGCACGCCGCGTTCCGGTGACCAGTCGGCGTTGAAGTCGATCGCGCCTTTCTGGAACAGCATCACGATGGTCGAGCCGAGCAGGAAGCGGCCCATCTCTTCACCCTTTTTCAGGGTGACCTGGCCCGGCTCGTAGTGCCAGTCGCAGATGCGCGGCATGCGCGGCGGATTGACGATGCCATGCCAGACGGTCGCCATGCTGCCGACGATGGTGGCGCCCACCAGAGTCATCACGAACGGCCCAAATTCATCGTTCTCGAACACGCACACCACGCGCTCGTTGCGCGCGAACAGGCCCGGCACGCCACGCGCCGTGGTCGGGTTCACCGAGAACAGCTTACCAGGCACATAAATCATGCGCGTCAGGCGGCCGTCGCATGGCATGTGCAGGCGGTGGTAATCCTTCGGGCTCAGGTACAAGTTGGCGAAGTGGCCGTGCTGGAAGTGCGCCGCCACGCTCTGGTCGCCGCCGACCAGTTCGGCCGTGGTGAACTTGTGGCCCTTGGCCTGGAAGATCTGGTGGTCGTCGATGTCGCCGAATTGGCTGATCGCGCCGTCCACCGGGCACACGTAGTCGGCCTGCGCCAGCGGACGCACGCCGTCGCGCAGCGGACGGGTGAAGAATTCGTTGAAGCTCGAATAGCTGGCGATGTCCGGATTGGCCGCCTCGTCCATGTTGACGCCGTACTTGCCGACGAACCAGCGGATCAGGCTGGTGGTCATGGCGCCGCCCTTGGCGCCCGCGACGCGGCCGGCGAAATTGGTCATCGCCTGTTTCGGCATGACGTATTGGGGCAGGACTTTGAGTCGGGACACGGTCGATCGCCTTTCACGGAAAAGTGCGCATTATAACTGGCTTGTCCCTAGGAAATGATATTGGAAATATCACTTCCTGACGAGGCACGCGCCGAGTGTACTCCAGGTCGCACGACGGTGGCGGACGGTGGCGCATGCACCCTGGGTGAGTAGTCAGGGGTTCCATCATGAGTAATATGAGAGTTCCAATGCGTAGCAATTCTTGATTCTATAAACAGGTTTACATTTTGCCACTTATTGGCATACATTCTGTCCATACGTGTTCAATAACCGGGGAGAGAAATCGCCATGAAGCGCCGTCCGTCGTATCGAACCATCCCGTTGCTGATCGCCGCCATCGCGTCGGCCCACGGCAGCGCGCAGGAGACATCGCCAGTCGAGACCGTGCAGCGAGTCGACATCAAAAGCGGCGCCTACGACGCACGCCGCGACGACACCGCCAGCCGCATCGTCATCCGGCGCGAAGAAGTCACGCGCTACGGCGACCGTTCCGTGCTCGACGTGCTCAAGCGCGTGCCGGGCGTGACGATCGACGGGAGCGGCGGTCGCGGCGGCACCATCCAGATGCGCGGGCTGGGCGCGTACACCCAGGTGCTGGTCAACGGCGAGCGGGTCCCGAGCGGCTTCAGCTTCGATTCGCTGTCGCCCGACGTCATCGAGCGCATCGAGGTGCTGCGCGCGGCCACGGCCGACCTGTCGACGCAGGGCGTGGCCGGCACCATCAACATCATTCTGCGTCGCGCGTCCGGCAAGGCCGAGCGTCAGTTCAAGCTCGGCATGCTGCAGTCGTCGCTGTTCCGTGGACCCAGTTCGTCGTTTCGCCTGAGCGACAAGGCTGGCGACGTTGCTTATTCACTGGCGGCCGACCTGCAACTCGAGCGCTTCAGCCGGGTGTGGAACGGGGTCGAGGAAAACATCGCCATCGACGGCGCCCTGGACCGCCGACGCCTGACCACCACGCCCGAGCGTGGCCGCATGCGGCGCCTGAACCTGACGCCGCGGGTGGAGTGGGCGCTCGAGGGCGGCGATAAACTGAGTCTGGAAACCCTGATCAACGTGAATCGCTTCCGCAACGATGCGCCGTCGACGGTCACCACCCTGATCGGCGACCCGCCACCCGTGCCGCTGGTCGGCAACGCGATGCGCGCTGATGCCGGGGATGTCCTCGCCAATCTGAACTGGACACGCGAACTGGCTTCCGGCGCCACCTTGGAGGCCAAGCTCGGCGTCAAGGGAGAAAACAGCGACAACGTGATCCGCCGTCGCGGCCTGGACCCGTTTGGCCAGCCTGCCACCGACGGCGCGGTCGACACCCGCACCCGCGAGCGCGAACTCAATTCGACCGGCAAATATGTGCGCAAGCTCGATGCCGGCCACGTGATGGCGTTCGGCTGGGACGTCGGCGCCAGCCGGCGCGACGACATGCGCGTCGAGCGCGACGCGGTCCGCGTGTTTCCGCCCGGGCTGGCGCTGGACGAGGATTTCGACGGCCGCGTCACGCGCCTGGCGCTGTATGCCCAGGATGAATGGAACATCACGCCGCAATGGTCGATGTACCTGGGGGCGCGCTGGGAAGGCATCCGCACCCGCGTCAACGGCAGCGTGGCGCAGGCGGTCGACAACCGGTCCAACGTGTGGAGCCCGGTGATGCAGACTTTGTGGAAGATCCCGGGCAAGAGCGAAGGCGTGAGCGACGCGCTGCGCCTGGCCCTGAGCCGCACCTTCAAGGCGCCGACTGTGCAGGAACTCATCCCGCGCCGCAACACCTGGGAAAACAACAGCGCCACCGAGGCCGATTATCAGGGCAATCCGGATTTGAGACCGGAACTGGCAGTGGGCATCGACGCCGGCTACGAGCACTACTGGGAGGAGGGGGCGATGGTGTCGATCGGCGGCTCGCTGCGGCGCCTCAGCGATTACATCGGCAACCAGATCTACTTCGACGGCTACCGCTGGGTCTTCACACCGGTCAACGACGGCCACGCCGAGACCCGTACGCTGCAGCTGGAAACCAAGTTCCCGCTCAAGTCGTTGATTGAGGGCGCGCCGGCGATCGATCTGCGCGCCAGCGTCAGCCGCCACTGGTCGCGGGTGACAATCGTGCCGGGGCCGAATAACCGGCTGGAACGCCAGACGCCGTTGTCGGCCAATGCCGGCATCGATTGGCGTTCGGGCCGGCTCAGCGCCGGCGCCAGCGTCGGCTACGTGCGCAACGGTCTGGTGCGGGTCACGGCCAACCGCACCTTCTCGTCGGCGGCGCGCACCGATCTCGGCGCCTATGCTGCCTGGAAGTTCACCCCGAAGCAGGAGCTGCGCCTGGCGCTGTCGAACCTGCGCGGCCAGGACGACGGCTTCGATGTCTCGTACGCCGACCCGCTGCGCGGCGTCGAGCAGCGTCGCTGGCGCTATCCGGGGACGCTACGCACGCAGTTGACGTATGAAGTGAACTACTGACGCCTCAAGCCAGCCGCATCGCCGCCGCACCGAGCGCGATCACGCTGGCGCCGACAACACGGGCGCGCGTCATGCGCTCGCGCAGCAGCAGCGCGGCGATTGCAGTGGCGAACACGATCGAGGTCTCGCGCAGCGCCGCCACCACCGCCACCGGCGCCAGCGTCATGGCCCACAGGGCGATGCCGTAGGCGCCGGTGGTGGCGACGCCGCCCAGCAGCACCAGTCCCGGCTTTTGCAAGACATAAGCCGGCAGGCGGCCTTCGGTACGGCGCCAGGAAACGGCAATTGCGCCGAGCGCGCCCAGGATCAGGATCCAGGCGGTGTACGCGGCCGGTGAGCCGGAGCGGCGCACGCCGATGCCGTCGACCAGGGTGTATGCCGCGATCAGCACTGCTGCCAGCAAGGCGATCAGGGTCGATGCGCGGCTGCCCGTCTTGTTCGAGGCGCCGAGGGTCAGCACCGCACCGCCGGCGCAGATCAGGCCGACCGCGGCCCACTGCGCGCCGTGCAACCTTTCGCCGGCCAGCGCCGACGCGGCCAGCGCCACCAGCACCGGCGCGCCGCCGCGCATCAGGGGGTAGGCGTGGCTGATGTCAGCGTGGCGGTAGGCCCAGGCCAGCAGCAGGTAGTACAGCACGTGAATTGCGCCGGATGCGGCGATGAACGGCCAGCTGGCGGCGCCAGGGGCGGGCAGGAACGGCAGCATCACGGCGCCAACCAGGCCGGCGCCGCCGGTCACCGCCAGCGCCGCCAGGAAGGTGTCCGGCTGCGCCTTGAGCGCCGCATTCCACGACGCGTGCAGCAGCGCCGCCAGCAGCACCGCGGCCAGCACCACCGGCGGCAAGTCGCTCATGCCTGCTGGCGATGGGCGCGGAAATAACGGCGCGCCACGACCAGCGCCAGGACCTGCATCGCCGCGCACAGGAAGAAGCTGCTGCCGATGCGCCAGTCGTTGGGCGGCAAGTGGCTCACTGTGCTCAGGATGCCGGTGCCGATCAGCGGCGTGACCACGATGCCGAGACTGGCGATCGACTGGAGTGACCCCATCAGCTCTCCCTGCTGGTCCGCTGGCGAACCTTTCGAGACGATCCCCTGCAGCGCCGGGCCGGCGGCAAACGCCAGGATGTTGCACAGGATGAACAGGTACATCATCCAGCCCTGCGTCGCCAGCCCATAGGCGGTGTAGGCGATCGCGCCCGAGGCGAGGCCGAGCAGCGACAGGCGCACTTCGCCGAAGCGCCGGATCAGCATCCCCAGCAGCCCCGCCTGCACCAGCACCGCGGCCAGGCCGACGCAGAACATGGCGATGCCATTGTCGCGCGGGGTCCAGCCGAAGCGGAAGGTGGTGTACAGCACCCAGGTCGAATTCATCATCATCTGAGCAAACGTGGTGAGCGTGATGACGATCAGCAGGCCGCGGATGTCCTGACGCCGCGCCAGGCGCAGCAAGGCCGAGAAGGGATTCAGGCGTGCCAGGCGCAATGGTTCGCGTGCACCCGGGGCCAGCGATTCGGGCACCAGGAAGTAACCGTAGACCAGGTTCGCCGCCGACAGCGCGGCCGCCACATAGAACGGCAGGCGCACGTCGCCTTCGCCCAGCAGGCCGCCCAGCATCGGGCCGCAGATGAAGCCTGCGCCAAAGGCGGCGCCGATCTTGCCGAAGCTCCTGGCGCGGTCGGCATGGGTCGAGATGTCGGACGCGTAGGCCGAGGCCACCGACATGCTGGCCGAGGACATGCCGCCGATCACGCGCCCGACGAACACCCAGGCCAGGCTCGGCGCCCACGCCGTGATCAGGAAATTCAGGCACATGCCGGCCATCGAATACAGCAGCACCGGGCGGCGGCCGACGCGGTCGCTCAGCACGCCAAGGGCCGGCATGCACAAGAACTGCAACAGGCCGAACACGGTCGCCATCACGCCGTACCACAGCGCCAGTTCGTCGGGCGCAGACACGTACTGGCCGACGATCAGCGGCATCACCGGGATCAGAAGGCCGATGCCGAGCATGTCGATGAAGACGCAGACCAGGACGAAATTGAGCTTGCCGGTGGCGGGAGTAGCGAGCGTGCTCTGGCTGGTCATGGAGATTCCGAACGCGGTGAATCGCTTATCTTAGCATCGGCTTGAACCGTATTGACGGCGCCGGGCGGCGGATTACCCGATCCGCATCGATGTCGCTCTTTACGCGGCTTGTCCGCTCCACTGCGCGGCGAAGTCGGTGCGAAATGCCAGCAGCTGCGCAAGGCGCTCGTGGCCCAGCGCGCGTGCCGCTTCGAGTTGCATCATGTCGGGCAGCTTGGCGAGCTTGACCATGATGTGGTCGAGCGCGTAATTGCGGTCGTCGAACTCGCGGTTGTCTCCCAGCGGATCGTCGGGATGGGCCAGGCTGCTGCCCATTTTGCCGGCGATATAGAACAGGCGCGCCAGGCCGACCAGGCCCAGGCCGTCGAGGCGGTCGGCGTCCTGCACGATCTTCGCTTCGATGGTGGTGGCGGGGATTGCGGCCGAGAAGCTGTGCGCTTCGATCGCATGCGCGACGGTGTCCAGTTTCTCGGGCGGGAAGCCAAGCTGCGCCAACTGATGACGCGCCAGCCGGGCCGAGCGCGTGGAGGCTTGGCCTCGCGCCGGATCGTTCTTTGGCAGGTTGATCAGGTCGTGCAGGTAGCAGGCGGCCAGCACCACCAGGCGGTCGGCCTGCGGGTGATGTTCGAGCAGGGCCTGGGCGTTGCCCCAGACGCGGTCGAGGTGCGCGCTGTCGTGGGCGCCATCGTTGCCGCCGGCGCCGGCGGCCAGCGCGACCACTCTGGTGCGCCACGTGGTGAGGTCGAGGGTGGTGCTATCGCTCATGGGGTTTCTTGTTCGGTTGGTTCAGTCGATTCGGGCGTCGGCACGGCGCGCTGCGACAGCGCGTCCGCTTCCAGGTTCTTGTGGCGCGGGATCCAGCGCAGCGTCGCACCTGGCAGGTTTGCCAGCAGCGCGTGCGCCTCGGCGCGAAGGACGCGTAACGAGGGCGAGCTTGCGCATTCAGGCGCGTTGACGTCGTCGATCACGACCTGGCTGTCGCCGTGGATGACGAGACCGTGCGCGCCATGTTCGACGGCCGCGCGCAGCACGCAATGCAAGGCGAGGTATTCGGCTTCGCTGCTGCTGCCATAGCCGCCGTCGAGCGAAATCTCGATACGCCGGTTGCCCGGCCCCGTCAGCACGCCACCCAGCCCGCAGCGTCCCGGATTCGGTCGCGCCGAGCCATCGAACCAGGCGCGCCACGCGCTGTTGGCGGGCGCCGCACTGCGCCGCTGCGCGGCGCCCGCACTGGCCTGGCGCCGCGCCGCCTGCAGCGCGGCGTGTCGGCGATGCGCGGCGCGCTCGGCCAGCAACTTTTCGAGCCCGGCCACGCCCGCGCTCAGCGTCAAGGTGCGGCGCAAGGCCTCGGCCTGGTCGATGCCGGCGCGCGCCATCAAGCGCCGGCTGGCGGCGAGTTCGGTCTTGAAGGCGGCGGCGTGCAGCGTGGCGAAGTCGATCATGTCGCCAGCATAACCGATCCTGGATCGTTGACAGGCGTTAAGACTTTTGAAACACTCGACGGGTTATTGTCATCGCTGTGTCAATCACCAGGAGAGTTCATGCGTCCGTACCGCCATGCAGTCCGACTGACCCTGTTCGCCGCGCTCGCGGGCGCGATCATCCATCCCGGCATCGCATCGGCCCAAACCGTCAAGCAGCAAAAGGCGGCGCCGGCCAAGGACAGCGCCCAAGCCGTCAAGCGCTACACCATCGAACAGTTCATGGCGACGACGTCGGTCACCGGCGCCTCGTTCAGCAAGGACGAACAGCAGATCCTGTTCAGCAGCAACCAGTCAGGCATCTTCAACGCCTATACGGTCGCGGTCAGCGGCGGCGCGCCGCGCGCATTGACCACGTCGAGCACCGACACCACCTACGCGGTCGATTATTTCTATGACGACGACCGCATCCTGTTCACGCGCGACAAGGGCGGCGACGAGCAAAATCACTTGTACGTGCGCGAACTCGATGGCAGCGAACGTGACCTCACGCCGGGCGTCAGACTGAAAGCATCGTTCGCAGGCTGGAAACCGGATGGCAGCGGCTTCTACGTGGCCACCAACGAGCGCGATCCGAAATTCTTCGACCTCTATTTGTACAACGCCGCCGATTACCAACGCACGATCGTGTACCGGAACGACAGCGGCATGAACGTATCGAGCATCAGCCGCGACGGCAACTGGCTCGCCTTCAGCAAACCGAACACCACCTCGGACAGCGACATCTACCTGTACGATGTGCGCACGCGCCAGATGAAGCACATCACGCCGCACAAGGACCCGGCCAGCTACAGCGCCGCCAGTTTCGATCCCGAATCGAAGCGGCTGCTCTACACCACCAACGCCGACGGTGAATTCACCCGTATCGTCGCCTACGACCTGGCCACCGGCGCCAGCAGCGACGTCGAAAAGGCTGACTGGGACCTGCTCGGCACCGGCTACTCGCGCAACGGCAAGCACCGCGTCAGCGTCGTCAACCGCGACGGCAGCATCGATGTGCGGGTGTATGACACCAGCAGCAGCGGCGCCGGCAAACCGGTGGCGCTGCCCAAGCTGCCGGGCGGGGAGATGCGCCAGGTGACGTTCTCGCCGAGTGGGCGCCTGATGGCGTTCCACCTGAACGGCGACCGCTCGCCCAATAACCTGTACGTGCACGACCTCAAGAGCGGCAAAACCACGCAGCTGACGCGTAGCCTGAGCCCCGAGATCGATCCCAACGACCTGGTCGACGCCGAGGTGGTGCGCTTTCGTTCTTTCGACGGCACCGTGATCCCGTCGATCTACTACAAGCCGAAGAACGCCGCGCCGGATGCCAAGGTGCCGGCGGTGGTCTACGTGCACGGCGGCCCGGGCGGGCAGACCATGCGCGGCTACAGCGCCCAGATCCAGTATCTGGTCAACCACGGCTACGCGGTGCTGGGCATTAACAACCGCGGCAGCTCGGGCTACGGCAAAACCTTCTTCCGCGCCGACGATCGCAAGCACGGCATGGAGCCGCTATGGGACTGCGTCGAAGCCAAGACCTGGCTCGCCGGCCAGGGTTATATCGACCCGGAACGGATCGGCATCATGGGCGGCAGTTACGGTGGCTACATGACGCTGGCGGCGCTGGCGTTCCGGCCCGAAGCGTTCAAGGTCGGCGTCGACATCTTCGGCGTCAGCAACTGGGTGCGCACGCTGGAGAGCATTCCGCCGTATTGGGAGGCGCAGCGCAGGGCCTTGTATGACGAGATTGGCGACCCGGTCAAGGACAAGGCGTTCCTGGTCGCGACCTCGCCGCTGTTCCACGCGCACCATATTCGCAAGCCGCTGATGGTGATCCAGGGCGCAAATGACCCGCGCGTGATCAAGCCGGAGAGCGACGAGATTGTGGAAGCGGTGCGCAAGAACGGGGTGGAAGTCGAGTACGTGGTGTTTGGCGACGAAGGCCACGGCTTCTCGAAGAAGAAGAATCAGGCAGAGGCGAGTGCCAGGATATTGACCTTCCTCGATAAACACCTGAAACGCTGACCGTCAGCCGTTCACCCCAAGACCGTCATTCCCGCGCAGGCGGGAATGACGGTCCTCAAGCAGGTAGAAGAACGATCCCGTCGATCAGCGACGATACGGATTATCCGGCCGGCTGTCATGGCGGTTACGCACACCGTCGCCATCGCGGTCACGGTCATGGCGGTTGCTGATGCCATCGTTGTCGCGATCGCGATCGCGGTGATTCGGAATGCCGTCACGATCGGTGTCGCGCCAGCGGTTGTCGCGTCCGCCGTGGCCGTGGCCGCGACGGTCATGACGGTCGTAATAATCGTGGCGGTCAGGCCCGCGGTAGCCGCCTGCATACACCGGAGGACGATGGCCGTGGCCATGACGATCCCAGCGCGACGGCTCCATGTACCAGCGGCCCTGGCGCTGGCGCCAGCTCGGCGCCGCATACACGTAGCCGGGACGGGCCGCGATGTAGTGGCCCGGCACCCACGCATGGCGGTGGCTGCGCCATTCCCAGTATCCCGGCGCCCACACGTAACCGTGGCGTGGGCCGGGCACGCGTTCATAGATCGGCGCCGGCGGCGCGCTGCTGATCACGACCGATACGTGCGGCTGCGCCTGCGATGGCAACGGCGCATAGGCGGCGCCGACGAGGGCAAGGGTGGCGAGGGTGAGGGCGATTTTCATGTTTGTCTCCAGGTCCGGAAAGCGGATGACGCAAATATAGCAATCCGGATTTCTGGAAACAGCGTTTGAAGCAAGTTCTTACAACTGAAACAATCAGCGTGCAGCCAGCAGGATCGCGCGCTTTTCACTGGCGTCGGGACGCTTGGCGCTGACCACCACGGTCGCCATCCTGGTCGGGGTGGCAACGCCGGCGCCGTAGGCGATTGTGTCGGCGCTGACGCTGTGTGCGCGTGCATCCGGGGTCACGCCACCGAGGTAGCTGGCAGGCACCGCCACCAGCGCGGCGACGAGGAAGGTGGCTTCCATGTGTTTGAGGATGTTCATGATGTTCTCCTGCAGTGGGGTGGTCGATGTGTCCAATGTAGGCCAGGCGCGGCGCGCTCTCCAGCGGCTTGCGACGGGCGGCGCAAAATGCGGGATGGCCTGCGCAAATCCGCGCCCGAACGCGCGCCTTGCGCGACCATATCGGCACGCGTTTTTCAGTCGCCCCCTGCTAGCTCTGCGCGAAGGGCGCACCGGCGCCCGCCGACCATCGACACCCGGACCAGCACATGCCAGGCACGTTCTCCACTCTGTTCGATTTCCTGGCCGCCAGCCAGACCGCGCGGCGGCGCGCGCGCAACCTGCGTGCGGGCGGCAGAGGCGGCGTTCGCGTGCCGGCAATGCCAGCGCTGTCGCTGTCCTGGCTCGCCAACGGCTGGCTGTGGGGGGCGCTGGTGCTGACCATCGGCGGCGCGGCGGCGCTGGCGCTGCATGCGCGCGCGTTGCCATCAGGCGACGAAGGCATCCCCGGCGCTGCCGCCCTGGTCGCGCTCCAGCCGCTGGCGCCGGGCCTGCATTTTGTGGTGCCGCGCGCACCGGGCGTGACGTTGACGCAGGAAGCCGGGATTGCGCTGCTGGTCGCCGGCGACATGGTCCCGAGCCCCGCTGTTCGCGTCGACCTGTGCACGCAGGCACTCGACCCGGCCAATCCGGTGCTGCTGCCGCTGCGCATCGGTTACTCATTCGAGGACGCCGCCGCGATTGCGCGCACCCGCAGCGCGCCGCCGCGCACGGTGCTGCTGGCGCAATCGGGCTCGAATATGCCGCGCATGCAGGTCAGTGGCCACGCGGGCGTGGGGCGCGGCTTGAGGCTGAACTGGGATGCCGGCGCTGGCACTGCCGGATGGATTGGCGACGCCAGCGGCGGTCGCGTCACCCGCGCTCGCCAGGGCGAGGCGCCGCTCGGCCGTGGCGGCTGGCTGGTGTGGAATGGCCAGGCGCTGCGTTTCGCGCGCCAGGGCAGCAGCGCCTGTCCGCAGGCCGGTGAATTGGTCCTGACTCAATACCTCATGCCTAAGACCGTGAACGCCGCTGCGGCTCTGGTACAAGCGTTCCCGGTAACCGGCGACCCGGTCTCGCTGCGCCTTGCGCCCGGCAGCTACACGGTGCCGCTGGTTCCCGGCCCCGGCATGGAAGACCAGGCACTGTTCGAAGCATTGCGCGCGCGCGGCCTGCTGCGCCTGGGCCGCGACGGCCTGATCGAACTGGCGCCACGCGACCTGCTGGCCTGGCACGCAGCAGCGCCGGAGAATCGCGCGCCGCTGCCCGGCTGGTCAGACATGACATTGAACGCCGGCGACCGCCGCCTGCTCGAACGCCTGCACCATCGCGCCGACGGCGCCTTTGTGCGCGAGCAGGTGCGCATCTTTAACAGCGAGCGACGGCTGGTGGCCTGGCGCGAGCGCCCAGGCAATGCGGCCGGCTGGCACGCGGAGGTCGACGGCGCTCCGGCGCCGCGCGAGGCTGGCCTGCCGCTGGCGGCAATGCGCCTGTTCGCGCGCCTGCCGCAAGGATGGGAGCCGTGGAACCGGGTCGGCGGCTGGGAAGGCGGGCGTCGCGGCGACTTCGTCACGCTGAGTGCACCCGTGAGGCCGGGCCAGGGACCGCTCGAACTGCTGGTGGCGGGCCGGGTGCGCAGCGCGTCCGGCGCCAGTGCGATGGCAGGCGCAGCTTGCGACGGGCGTGCCTGCCCCGACGGCGACGCCGTGCGCCGGGTGGTCTTGACACCGCTACCGGGCGCCGCCAGCGTGTCGCTACAGGTCGCGCCGCTCGACCTGGCCGCGCTGTCGGGTGACGCTGATGCCGCCTATCGTCATCTGCGCCTGGTCGGCGCACGACTGGCATGGCAGGCACTGCCGACGGTGACCGGCAGCGCTCGTGCGCCCGCCGTGCCGGTGCGCCTGCAAGACCGCAACGGCGGCGCCCTGTGGGCCGATGGCGCGCCCTCGAGCGATGCGCTCAAGGCCGGCCTGGCGCCGCTGCTGGGCGTGCATCAATCGCACGACGGCAGCGTCGCCGGCATGCTGGCGCGTCTGCGCGGGCTGGAACATGAAGCGCGCCTGAGCCTCGACCTTGATCTGCAGGCGCAGGCCCAGGCGGCGCTGGATTGCGTCGGCCTGCGCGGCGGCAGCCTCGGCCAAGGCGGTTGCCACGGCGGCGCAAACCCGGCAACCGAACGGCGCGCCGGCCTGGTACTGCTCGACGCCGGCAACGGCGACATCCTGGCGGCGGCGTCGGGCGGCGCCGGCCCGGTCGACCCGGCCCAGTGGAGCGAATTGCGCGACTTCGACCGCGCCGACCCCGCGCGCAGCCCACTGCGCCTGGCGGCGTTCCAGCACGATGGCGGCGCGCACCGCGCTCCGGGATCGACCTTCAAGGTGGTCAGCGCGCTGGGGCTGGAGCAGGCTGCGAAGGGCGACGCCCAACTCGACGCACTGCTGGGCGGCTTGCCGCTGCCGGCGGTCGACCGCATGGCGCGGGGCGGCGGCTACGGTTTCCGCACCGACGCCGCCAGCTACCCGGCCGACAGCAGCCGCGCCCACATCACCAACTTCCGCGACCAGATCACCGGCGCGCGCGCCGATGGCGGCCGCCTGGGCATGGCGCAGGCGCTGGCGCACAGCGTGAACACCTGGTTCGCCTGGACCGCGGAGCTGAGCGACCGCACGCTGCTCGGCCAGCCCGACGGCGGCATGCCGGGTGCGCGCGAACTGGAAGCCGAGGCGCTCGACCACGCGCGGCCGGTAGCGGCGATGGCGCGCCGGCTCGGCTTCGGCCAGCCATTGCGTCTCGATGGCGGCTTGCTGCCGCAAGACTTCCGCTGGTCGCAATGGGACGCGCTGCAGGCCAGCGCCTCGAACCTCGACCCGGTGCACAGCCGCCACCAACTGCGCCAGATGGCGATCGGCCTGCGCATGCAGACCACGCCGCTGCAGATGGCACTGGTGGCGGCGGCGGTCGGGGAAGGGCGCACCGTGGCCCCGCGCCTGCTGCTGTCGCTCGACGGGCGCGAAGCGCAAGCCGCCCGCGGCGAAAAGCTCGGTGTGCGACTCGATCGCGTGCGCGCCGGTTTGAAGGGCGTGATCGACAGCGGCACCGGTGCCGGCGCCTTCCGCGACCCGGCCTTTGACGGCTTGCGGCGTGGTTTGTATGGCAAGACCGGCACCGCGCCGGTCGGCAACGACGGCCTGGCGACAGTCTGGTTCATGGGCTGGCTGGAGCCGGGCAGCCTGCCAGGCCAGACCCGGCGCCTGGCGTTTGCCGCGTTCGTGAGCCATTCGCCGGCCACCGGTGGCGGACACGCGGCGCCGGTGGTGGCTGCGCTGTTGAAAGACATGGCGTCGCAATCGACCGAAGTGAAAGGGAAATAGGCATCTGCTGCGCGCCTCAAGGCCGTGTTTGTATGGCATCATCTGTTGTAATCCGCGACGTTGCGGGGGCGATGGCATGTCATGAGCGGGTGAGGAGCGTATGCGTTTGCCGGGAACCCGGTACCAGGAACACGGTTGGGAGCAGGTCCGCAAGCTGCTGGGGCAATGCTCCCTGCAGGCGTTCGCCCGTCTCGACAGCGCGCTGCTGCTGGACCCGGACACCGACGCTTCGCTGGCCGCCTACGTCGACACCGTGGCCCCGCTGTTGTACGCGGCAGGCGCACGCGGCGAGCAAGCCGGCAACAGCTACGGCGACAGCGTGGCCGAACTGGCGCTGACCTTGACCTTCGAACTGCAGGCGCGCCCGGCCGACTGGGCCGCCCTGTGCGCAGCGGTCGGCGCCGAGCACGCGCGCGCCGGCCCGTTCTGGCGTCGTCCCGGCGGCGAAGCGCAGCTGCGCAAGAAGTTCAACGATGTATATGCCGTCCTGCGCGACAAGGTCGACAGCGACAACTACCAGATTGCCTGCGGCCGCGCGTGCAGCCCGAACCGGATGTACGCGTATCGGATGCTCGACACGGCGTACCACGAGCTGGCGCGCCTGTTCGCAGCGTGGCACCAGCATCTGGAGCAGGTCGGCGCCATCCTGGAACGCACGATCGTGGCGCTGCCGATCGAGGCGCGCCAACTGCGCTCGATCGCCGACTGCCGTCCGGAGTGGATACTGCGCTGGAGCGAGCATCAGGAACGTTTCGCCGGCGCGCCGGGGCCACTGCACACCAGATCGAAGCGCTTCGCCGCGTTGAAGGACAATCCCGACAAGATCGGCGCCATGCTGCGCGAGATCGGCGACTACGAACAACTGTCGGCCAACGCTGACCACGACTGGCTGCAAGAGCGCGAAGACGCCGGCGCCTGGCTGGACGATTACTGGCGCGTGCTGAACGAATCCGAAACGGGCAGCACGCCTGGCCCGGACCAGATCCTCGAAGCGCAGCAGGATGAACCGGCGGCGCCCGACAGCGGCGCACCTGCCGAACCTGCGCCGCCCGCGCCCGACGATCGGGAAGCTGCCCGCCTTGCGCTCGTGACCCGACAACTTTCTCTGCCCCCCGACTATCTCCTTGCAGCGGCGGCGCTTGAAGACCGCACCAGCTGGACGGCGCGGCGCATGAGCGATGTGTCGCTGCCGGTACGGCTGGCGGTCTACCTCAAGCTGCTTGGACCCTTCGACGACAGTTACCCGTCCGAGTGGCTTGACCCCGCCAGCGGCGAACTGCCGACGATGCAGCAACTGGCGCTGCTCGACGGGATTTCGCTGCCAACACTGCGCAAGCGGCGCGACGCCGCGATCGCGCATTTGAACGCGGCGCCCGCGATTGGTGCGGCAACCGAGGAGGAACGACGATGGGCATGACGGAACTGGACCGTAAACTGCAGGCGCGGATGCTGCTGGGCGCACGGGTGGAAGGCGATCGGCTGATGCTGGACGACGCCGTCCTGACGGCGGCGCTCGACGGCAGCCGCCCCCTGACCATTGGCGAGCGCGCCGCGTTGCAGGCGTCGCCATTGACGCTGCGCCGTTTTAAAGCGTTGGCCGACACGCGCCGCCGCGCAGCCGCGCCGGCGTGGTCGGGCAGCCACGGACTGCTGCGCGCAGCCGACAGCGCGGGCCAATTCGCCGCTCTGCAGACCGACGACGGCATGTGGCGCTTGCATGTCGTCGATAGTGGCGGCAAGCTGGCAGTGATCCTGCAGCTCGACCCGCACGTTCCCGGTGCGGCCCAGGTGCTGGCGTCAAAAATCGAGATCACGGTGCGCGACGGCGCCAAGGCAGTCGTATTACGAGGGAGCCTGGATGCCGACGGCGAATGCGAAGGGCCCTGGCCTTTCGCGACAACGCCGGCGGCACATTTTCAGCAGCATGGAGCACGTTTCGACGTCATGCCCAGCGCGTGACGCCGTCGGAAGGAAGATGATGTTTGGTTCGCTGCTCAAGAATTTTTCTCTGCACCGCCCGTTGCGGCAGCCAGACTTCGACGCCGCCCGCCTGGGCGTGAGTGCCATCGCATTGCAGGCGCCAGCCGGCAGCGCGTTGCCAGGCGGCTGCGCGGCAGTGCTGGTCGACCGCAATGGCCGCAGCCGGCGCCTGGCGGCAGGCGGAAAAATCGCGGCGCATGAGGGCGAAGTTGCCTGGTGCGTCCATCCCGGCCCGTACAGCTGCGAGCTGGCGCCGTTCGCCGCCGCCCCCGAGATCGGCCTGCGGGTGAGCATCGCCATCGACGCCAGCGACCCGCGCGCGACCCATCAGCGGTTTGATTTGTTCCTGGCCAGCGAAGGCGGCGCCGCCGTGGAGTTGAACGGATTTGCCGCCGCCATGGAAAACGCGCTGCAGCGTGAACTGGCGCAGGGCAACCTCGATCTGCCGCCATGCACCACGCTCGAAGAGTGGAACGTGTTCCGCGCCGGTTTCAATCAATTGATGTACACCCGTTTCGGCGTGATGGTCGACGATTGCGTACCGGTCGACCTGGGCGCCGCGCGCGACTATGCGCAGGTGCTGGAAGCGCGCCTGACGCAGCAACCCGTAGAGCAACAACAGGTTCAGGCGCCGGCAGCGATCACGCCGCAGCAAGCTTTCGTGCCAGCCTGCGAAGACGCACGCGCGCTGCGCCGCCTGTTCCTCGAGTTGCCGTGCCTGATGTGCGCAATCCGCCTGGCGGCGCTGCCGGCCGGGCAGGAACAGTTCCGCCAGCAGCAGGACCTGCTGCGCCGCCTCGACCTGGTCAGCCTGTCGGTCGGCACCATGCCGGCGCTGGAACTGCGCGCGCCCAACGAAGCGCTGGCGCAGGACGAACAGCTGCGCCGTGCGCGCCACAGCCGCTGCGCCGCTGCTGCGCTGGACGAAGCCTGGGCTCTGCTGGCGCGTATCAAGAATGGCGGCGAAGCGGTACTGGGAACGTCCTTCGACGAAGCCGACCGCATCGTCGCCAACCTCGAATACGAAACCGCGGGCCGGCGTCTGACGGTGGTGGCAACCGAAGAGGTGGCGGCATGAGCGCGCCACACGAAGCCGTCTGCCGCAGCATCGCGCCCGATGGCGGCGTGCTGACCATCACCGCCACGCGCCGGCCGCGCGCCGGCCGCGCCGACGTCAAGTGCAGCGTGCCGGGCGACGCCGCGCTGGCCGAGCGCATGCAGCAGGTGGTGCGCCTGGCGCGCCACACCGAACCGCGCTTCGACAGCCGCGACCAGGTGGTGCTGAGCCTGGATCGCACGCCACCGGGCGACTGGCGCGATTGGGAGCTGGCTGCCGTGCTGGCCGACCGTATGGTGCGCGGCGTGTTCGCGCCGCGCGGGCCGGTGAGCGCCAACGGCTGGTCCGACGCCTGGCACCTGGGCCGCATCGACGGCCGCGCGCTGGTTAATCCACCGGCCGGGGTGCTGGCCGGCGGCGCCGGCGGCTTGCCGCACCTGGGCGCGCTGAACGGACAACCCGATCCTGCGGCCGGCGTCTCGAGCGCGCGTGCCTGGTTTCCGCTGCACAGCGGCGGTGCGGAGGATAGCCTGGGTTGGGTCGAGGTCAGCGTACGTCCGCTATCCGGGTCCGCCGATGAAGACAGCGTGACCGCGCCCGACCTCGACCCGGTGCGCCAGGCCGCCATCGCCGCCGTGCTGTCGGCGTCGCGCCATTTCGATGGACGCGGCCAGGGCCAGTGGCGCACCACGGTGCGGTTCGGCGAGCCGCGCTTTCAGGGCGACTCGTACGGCTTCGCACTGGTGATGGCCGACCGCATCGCGCGCGGCCGCGAATTCCTGGCGCGCGGACGCATCATCGCCAGCGGCAGCTCGAACGCCTGGCACGCGGGCAAGGTCGAATCGGTGGAAGCGCGCGAGGCCAAATGCGCCCTGATCGCGCGCGAAGCGGCGGCGGGCGACCGCGTGCTGCTGCCCAAGGAATGGGAAGCCGGCCTGCCCGCCGGCCTGCGCGAAGCGTTGCGCGCACGCGGCGCCAGCCTGGCCTGCGTCGAGCGCATCGGCATCATTTGACGTCACATCACCCGCGCACGATAGCGGGCCAGGCGCGGCGGCGCGCAGCGTCGCCCTGCTAGAATCCTCGGCGTCGCGCAGCACGCACGGCGCAGCCACGACCACGTAAAACGGAGTTGGATATGTTGCAGATGTTCGGAGTCAAAGGCGCCAGCTGCCCGCGCTGCGAGCGCAGGAACGAGGCGCAAGCCAGCTACTGCGCCGGCTGCGGCATGATCCTGGGCGCGCCGCGCAGCAAACCGGTGCTGGTCGAGAACCGCTGGGTGGCCGGCGCCGACGAACTGGCCGTGTTCTTCGGCGTGCGCGAGCTGTCTGGCCTGTTCGTCAAGACCCTGCGCGTGCCGGCCACCGCACGCGGCTTCATCCTGCAGGGCGAGAAGGCGACCGAAGTGCCGCAGGGCGAATACGAGATCGAAGGCTTCTTCACGCGCCTGAACCACCTGCTGCGCGACCAGCACGCCGAGATCCTGGTCACCCGCACCGGCGCGCTGCCGGTGCCGTTCGCGTTCGACGATGTCGCCACCAGCGAACATCTGGCGATCGAAGTCAAGTTCGCGCTGCAAGTGAAAATCGAGAACGTGCCCGCTTTCGCGCGCCACTTCATGACCGCGCCCGGCACCGTCAGCGTGACCGAGCTGCGCGAGCTGCTCGAGCACCCGGTGCACCAGCTGGTGGGCGAATTCGTGGCCGCCCGTTCGATCCGCGAAATGGCCGGCAACCGCGAGCTGCGCGAACAGTTCGACCAGCGCCTGCAGGGCGGCCTGCGCACGCTGCTGGCGCAGTACGGGCTGGCCGTCACCGGCATCGAAACCCTGGGGCTGCGCCACGACAAATACGACGCCAACCGCGCCCGCGTGGGCAGCCTGTGGCTGGCCGCCGACGAGCAGCACGTGCAGCTGGCGCACGCGCGCCATCTCGACGAGTTGTATAGCGCCGAAGAATGGCAGCGCATCAAGCGCAGCGAAGAAGACGCGCGCCTGCGTTACCGGCGCGCCGAGCTGAAACAGGATGACGCGATCGCGCGCGCCGAACTGTCGCTCCAGGGCGCCGACCGCGCCCACGGCGTGCGTGCGCGCCAGATCGAACTGTATGGCCGCATCGTCGAAGCGCAGTCGCGCAAGCAGGCGCTCGACCAGGGCGCGGCCGCGGTGCTGGCCGAACTCGAACACGACCTGGCGCAGAAGAACGCCCAGCGCGGCGACGAAGCGCTCGAATGGCGCCACCTGCGCGCGCTGGCCCAGTTGCGCATGCGCGCGGAGCTGAGCGCGGCCCAGCAGGAAGCGACGCAGACCCGCCAGCTGGCGCAGCAGCGCTTCTCGCAGCAGCTGCTGCAACAGCAGATCCGCCACAAGATCGAGTCTGCAAGCCAGATCGAAGATGCTTCGCGCCAGCGCGACGAAGTGCAGCGCCTGCGCCAAAGCGAACAGGATGGCGCGCGCCGCCTGCGCGAACTCGACGAACTCGAACACGTGGCGCGGCGCCAGGCGCTGGTTGCTGCCAACCAGGCGCACCGGCGCGAAGCCGAGCGCTGGCAGGAGTGGGAAGACGAACAGGCGCGCCAGCGCATCGGCGACGTGCGGCGCCAGGCCGGCACGCGCGACGCCCAGGCCCGGCACGACAAGCTGCTGCGCACCATCGAACTCGATGCCGAACATGGACGGCGCATGCAGGAAGTGGCGCAGATTCCGCTGGCCGCCGAGCGCGCGCACGAACTGCAGCGCGCCGAGATGATGGGCATGCTCGACGACACCGCCAAGCTGGCCATTGCCGGCGAGGCGAATGCCGCGATCCTGGCCGACTTCATGAAGACGCGCGTGCACGCCACCATGGACGGTGGCCAGCTGGCGTCGCTCGCGGGCGTGGTCGGCGCCGGCAAGCTCACGCCCGGCGAGGCGGTGCAGCTGGTGCGTGAAGAACAGACGCGCCGCGAGCAAGAGGTCGACAAGGACCGCCGCCACCAGCTCGACCTGATGGAGCGCCAGAACGACGTCAACAAGGCGGCGCTGGCCGCGCAGGCCAGCGTGGCCCAGGGCGCACCGGCGCGCCAGTGCGTCCATGGCCACCCGGCCGCGCCCGAGGACCGTTTCTGCGCCGCGTGCGGCTCGCCGCTGCACAGTTGATCGAGCAATGACGGCCATCGACAAGATTCGCGAACTGCGCGCGCTGCACGAAGACGGGCTGCTGAGCCGTCAGGAATTCGACCTGCGCAAGAACGCGATCCTCGATGCCATCTACGCCCCGGGCCAGCCGCGCCCAAGCACCGATCCGGGCGACCAGGACACGGTTCCGGCGCCGCGTCCGGGCACCGAGCTCGGTTTGATCACGGGCCAGGAAATCGGCCCGCAAAACCGCCGCTACCGGCTCGAGCGCCTGATCGCGCATGGCGGCATGGGCCAGGTATGGCAGGCGACCGACCTCGCCACCCACGCCGAATTGGGCCACAGCGCCCAGGTGGCCCTGAAAATCCTGCCGCCGCAACTGACCCAGGCCGCCAGCCACGCCAAGCTCCTGATCCAGGAAGCCACGCGCGCGCGCCGCCTGGCGCATGAACACATCGTGCGCGTCTACGAATGGGCGCAAGACCCGGCCACCGCCAGCTTCTTCCTGATCATGGAGTACCTCGAAGGCGAGGACCTGGACGCGGTGCTGGCGCGCGAAACGCGGCTGCCGCTGGAGCGGGTGCTGACGCTGCTCGACCCGGTGGCCGCGGCGCTCGACTATGCGTGGCAGCGCCACCGCCTGGTCCATCGCGACATCAAGCCGGGCAACGTGTTCGTCACCAGCAAGGGCGAGGTCAAACTGCTCGACTTCGGCATCGCGGCGCGCGCGCGGGCGGCCGGCGGCAACCACGCGGCCGCGCTGGAGGCGCCGGCGACATCCGGCACCGCCGGCTACCGCGCGCCGGAAGTCGGGCGCGAAGGCCATGTGCCGGAACCGCGCCTCGACGTCTACGCGGTTTCGGTGATGATCCACCAGCTGCTCACCGGCGTGCTGCCGGGCGGCGCCGGCGGCCAGGTGCCGGAAACGCTGGGCGCGCGCCAGTGGGAAGTGCTGCGCGCCGGCTTCGCGCCTGAGCCGGCGCGCCGTCCAGCCACTGTCCACGCGCTGCTCGACGCGATCCGCGCCGCCGCCGGTCCGGCGCCCGAAGTGCTGGCGGCGCAGGAAGCTGCCGAACGCGCCGAGCAGGAACGTATCGGGCGCGAACTGGCGGCCAAGCGCCAGCGCGAAGCAGAAGCCGCCGCCGTGGTACAGGCGCGCCTGGACGAGCAGCGCCGCGCGCAGTTGCGCGAACAGCAGCGGCGCGAACGCGCGGCGGCAGAAGAAGCGCGCGAGCTGCGCAAAGCGTCGCTGCGCCAGCAATTGCTGGCCAAGCGCGACGAGGAAGTGGCCAAGGTGCGCGCGGCGCGCGAAGAAGCCGAGCGCAAGGCAGTGCAGGCCAAGGCCGCGGCAGCTTATCTGGCGCAGCAAAAGCGCGTGCGCGAGGAAGAGGCGGCGCGCGTTGCGCAGTCGGCACCTGCGCAGGCCACGGCTTCAGAGCCGGCGCCGCTTGCCGCATCGCCGCTCGAAGCGCCGCCGACTGAACCGGCCAGCGCGCCGACTGCGCCATCGGTTCCCATCGGCAGCCTGCTGCGCGATGCGTTCCTGGACGGCAGCGGCAATGGCCCGGTGATGGCGCCGATCCCGGCCGGCCGCTTCGAGATGGGTTCCCCCGACCATGAACGCCGCATCGCGATGGCGGCCGGCGCCCAGAAAAACTGGCTGGCGCGCGAAACGCCGCAGCACTGGGTCGGCATCGAACGCGCCTTCGCCCTCGGCCGCTATCCGGTGACAGTGGGCGAGTGGCGGGTGTTCGTGCTGGCCAGCGGCTGGCAGCCGCAGGGCGAAGTCGATTGGGCTGCGCCCGGTTACCCCCAGTCCGATGAGCATCCGGTGGTGGGCGTCACGTGGTTCGACGCCCAGAAGTACGTGGCGTGGCTGAGCGAAGCGACCGGTAAGCGCTATCGGCTGCCGAGCGAAGCCGAATGGGAATATGCCTGCCGCGCCGGCACCAGGACCACCTTCAACGTCGGCGACACCATCAGCACCGCGCAAGCCAACTTCGACGGCACTTTTACCTATAACGGCGGCCCGCGCGGCGAATTCCGCCGTGGCACCACCCCGGCCGGCAGCTTCGCGCCGAATGCATGGGGCCTGCACGACATGCACGGCAACGTGTGGGAATGGGTGCAGGACGTGGTGCACGACAGCTACGACGGCTCGCCGTTAGATGGCAGCGCCTGGGAAGAAGGCGGCGACGGCGCGCGCCGCGTGCTGCGTGGCGGCTCGTGGCTGTACAACCCGCGCTACCTGCGCTCGGCGCTGCGCAACGGGTTCTCGGCCGTGCTGTCGAACGATATCGTGGGTTTCCGGGTGGCGCGCGACCTGGCCTGACGGCACGGGTCGATAGCGCGAGTTAACGTTGCGACTTTTCTGCGCGGCTAGCTGGCGCGCGGGCGACGTGGGCGGGCGTAAGCTGGTGTCAGGCGCGGATCGTGCAATGCGATCCGCAGTGTTCGTTCATGCGCATGAAAGGAGACGCGCCATGAAAATCCCAGAACATCTGATGGCGCCGGTGATCGTGTTCGCCCTGCAGGCTGCACTGTTGATCGGAACCTCGCTGGTGTTCCTTGTATTGAGACCATAAGGGCCGGCGTCCGAGCCAATAATCCACTTGATGCGCTTGCAAGCCGAGTGCAGAATGGGGCTTTGACTGCGGACGCCCATGTTAAAACTTTCCCTGGTAGTGCTTGTGTTTGTCGCGCTTGGCAGCGCTGCGCTTGCGCAGCCGACAGCGATTGCGTCACCCGTTGGCACCCAGGAAAACGCGGTTGCGCAAACCAGGGTGTTGCTGGCTTCGGTCACCGAAGCGATGGACCGGCAGCGGGCCGAACTGGAGACTGCGATGGGTCAGGCTGCGCTGCGCGCTAAGTGGAGCGACCAGGACCGCGCCAAAGCGCTGCGTACTATTCTTCAGTCAGCGACCAATCTGACATTCGAACAGCGTATTGCGATTCTCACGAAGGAACTGCGAACGATGTTACAGGCGTTGAACAAGAATGAAATTTCTGGCGAGCAGGCTAATCGACAATTTATCGTCAGAGTACGCGAACTCGTTGGGCAGCTCGGATCGGTCTACGATCAGCAGTCCGTTTATCTCACCCGGCAGTTGCGCAGCGTTGGGGCCGGGGAGGCGTGGCGCCGTTCGCCAACGGCACCAGAGCCGGTCAAGAGTTAAGCGTTAAGCGCCACCGGTTGGGCGGGCGTGCGGCGTTCAGTGGCGGCACGACGGTTGACACGCGTTTCGGGGTAGGGTTCCGGCGTAAAGCGTGCACCGGCGCCAAAGCCTGACCCGGGGGAGAGCGACACGCGCGTATCGGGCGCGAGCGGCTGTTCCTGGCCGCTGGCGCGGTTGAGCTGCCAGAAGCCGCCGTCGCGGTGGAACATCAACGGCAGAGTAGCAGCGCGCGGCGCCACGTTTGCGCACGCGATGTCGCTCGGGTGCGGTGCGCATTCCGGCGCCATCAGGTAAAAGCATTCGGCGCGCGCACCGGCGTCCAACCGGTGCAGCACCACCGCGTGCGGCAGCAGCGCCGTCACCTCGAGTGTGACGATGCCCTTGATGCTGGCCGTGAACTCGATGCGCATCCCGAGGCGCAGCAGGGTCGGCAGATGCTTGCCGGGCCATACGCCGTCGAGCAGCAGGCCGTAGCGCGACACGTCTTCGATCTCGAACCCGGCGCGGCCACGGCGGATGATGGCGTGGCGGCCGGACAGGCGGCGCGTCAAGCCATCTTGTTCGGGACCAGCTTCACCATGATGGGCCAGCAGCAGGTCGGCGTCCGGCTCGATCGCCTCGAAACGGCCCAGCACGCATTCGTCGAGCGCGAACAGGCGCACGTGGCGCTGGGTGGCGGAGTCGGCTTCGGCGTGCACCAGGCAGGCGCTGCTGGCCGGGCACGGGTGCACGTCGGCCTCGTGCGCCATGTCGATTTCGATCAGGTCTTCGTCCCAAGCGATGGTCGACATGGCGAGCGCAATCTTGCCGCCGTGATTGTCGCCGTCCAGGTTCACGTGCGCGATCGAGGCATTGCGCGCGGTGACGTCGATGTCGATGCGCCCGCCGCCAGGCGCATACACGCGCGCGATGCCGGCGTCGTCGGCGGTCACGCGCACGTTCTTGTGCGTGGCCAGGAAGGTCTGGTGGATTTCGGCCAGGCCGGCGTCCGGACGCGGTACCAAAATCACGGGCGAGCAGACCCAGGTGCGGCTGGCGCTCGGGGTCTGCGGGTGGCGGCTATGCAGCTCGATCTCGATGCGGTGCTGGCCGTGTTCGACGCCGCGCGAAGAAAACTCGAGGAACAGCGGACGCCATTCGCCGCGCGTGGTGCGCTGGAACCCGTAGCTGGCGCCGCCCTGCAGCTTGAGCGACGAGCGCACCAGCATGCGTACTTCGGCCGAGCAATCCATCGGCATGCCGCGCAGTTCAAGCCGGATCGCCTGGCGGCCACCGGCGGCGCGTGGGTCGAAGCCGCTGATGTGCAGTAGCGGACGCTGCAGAGTAGAATCTTGCGCGGCCGGCGCAGGAGCGATGACCGTGTCGCGGCGGGCGCGCAGGTTGCGAATGGCCTCGTAGCTGAGCGGTAGGCCAGTGTCTTTTGGTAACTCTGCGGTGTCCGGCTCGGCTGCTGTCGCCACAGGCTGCGTATGGCCGTGCTCGCACACGCCGTCATTGGGCAAGACCCAGACGGTGCAATGTGGATGCTCGGGATGACGGCAGCGGTTCATGTCAGGGCGACAACTAAATAGTGGTTAACGTCGATGGCAGAAGCTTACGCCGTTTTGCTCGGGCGTGGCGCGCCGAGTTCGTTGATTAGCAACACTATTTTGCTTAAATGCATCATTTCTCTGCGTTAATCGGCAATGCGGTCTCGTCGGCGGGGTGTGGGAGCGGGCGCAATACCAGCGCGGTCAGGTTGTCCGGCTGGAATCCAGGCAGCGGCGTTTTCGCCAGCGCAGTGAACAGGCGTTCGATCAGCCCGGACGCATCAACGCAGTCCTTGAATAGCGACGGCCACTGGCCGGTCACCAGTTCTGGTTCGGCGCATGACCAGAAACCGTCGGTGGCCAGCAAATATGCGGCGTCGGGGTCAAGCGGTACGACGCGGCGGTCGGGCAGGTGGGCCAGCCATGGCGGCAAATTCGACGCTGTTAAAGCAAACAGCGGATCGGACAGGCGCGCCGGGTCGGCGAAGGCATTGCCGAGGATGAAGGCCTGGGCGATCTGCGGGGCATGGCGGCCGTAGACCTGGGCGCGCCAACCGTTCTCGTCGATTCTTCTGGTCAGGGCGGCGACTGTGGCCGGAACATGGTCGACGGTCAATGGCGTGGCCGCGTCGCGCACCAGCCGGTACAGGCGCGAATCGCCGACGTGGTACAGCAGTGGCGCCGCACCGGGTCGCAGTTCGAGCAAGGTCAATGTCGTGCCGGGACGCGCCGCGCCGGACGCACCGGTCGCGAAGCGGGCCTGCAAGTCGGCATGCACGGCGTCCAGTCGGGTCGACAGTTCTTCCAGCGAATCGCATGGGGGCAGGTCAAGCAAGGCAGCCGCCACCGCTTCCGCCGCTTCACGTCCATGGCCGTGGCCGCCCATTCCGTCCAGCACTGCCAGGCGGCCGTGGCCGACTGGCCATTGCGCCAGTGTTATGTGCTGTGGCTGCTGGTCGCGCAGCATGCAGGCGCGGCCGTCGAAATCGATGACGACGAAGTTGTCCTGATTCTCGGCACGTGTGGCCATGCCATCGATGCCGATGCGGCTGGCGACGGCAACGTCAAAATAGGGCGCGAAAGAAAAACCGGTGAGCGTAGCAGGCATTGTCAGAAAGATTCGTACGTTGCCGCTACTGTACTACGTTCACTGCTGCGCCGATCTTACGCCTGGTGCTACCCGTAGTTGGTGCGCAGGTAGTCGAGCGCCGTGATCGGCTTGCGGCGCAGGAGTTTTTCCAGGTCGCCCGGCGCGCCGTCCCATTGGCCGGCATTGACGCCATGCACCCATGCCAGGACGAAGGCTGCGGCGGGCTCGGGCAGGCCCGCTGCTGTCAAGCGGCCGATGACGTCCTGGTCCGAGCCGGCAACGAACGGCACCGGCTTGCCGCTGATGCCCGACAAAATCTGCGCGATATCGGCAAACGATACGGCTGGATCGCCGTACAACGCGTAGGTCTTGTTTTCATGGCCGGCTTCGGTGAGGACGACGGCATGCGCTTCGGCCAGGTCGTCGCGGCAAGCGAAGCCGGCCTTGCCCTGGCCAGCCGGTGCATGCACGCCCGTGTTCAGCATGTCGCCGCCCAGGTACAGCTCGATGTTTTCAAGAAATGGCGGATGGCAAACAAAGGTGTAATCGAGGCCGGACGCCCTGATCTTCTCCTGTGCGAAGACGTCCTGCTCGGTGACCTGGGGCAGGACAAAGTCGGAGCCTTCCTTGTGAATGACCGGCATGTAGGCGATATGCCGCACGCCGGCCTCGCGCGCCGCGTTGATCACGTTGGCATGCTGGGTGTTGCGATCCGTGAATGCCGTGGCCGATACCAGCATCACCTTCTCGACCCCGGAGAATGCGCGCACGAGTCCGGCGTAATCGAGATAGTCGCCCTGGCGGATCTCGATGCCCTCGGCAGCGAGGTCGGAAGCTTGCGCAGGGTCGCGCGCCAGGCCAATCAACTCGCTGGCGGGCCTGCGTTTTAGCAGCTGCTGCAGCGTTTTGCGACCGATGTTACCAGTGGCGCCAGTGACGAGGATGTTGGTCATGGTGGTTTTATCTCAATGAATGGTCGGGGGTAGTACCGCTATACAACCGATCTGCTTTCTTGAAAGATCAGGCGGAAACCATTGTAAAGAGCCGGTTTCATTTATACTAGTACCTACCAAAAGGTAAGTGGAGAGACAAATGGCACCGATTTGCGGCCTGGACGTGGCGCTGCATTACATTGGCGGGAAGTGGAAGCCGATCCTGCTGTTCCATCTGCAAGGCGAGCCGCGACGCTTTGGCGAACTGAAACGCCTGGCGGGCGGCATCAGCGAAAAAGTGTTGATTCAGCAGTTACGCAGCCTGGCCGAAGACGGCATCGTGACGCGTCACGATTTTCTCGAAGTGCCGCCAAGGGTGGAATACACGATCACCGAGTTCGGGCGCACCCTGGCGCTTGCGCTGCAACCGCTATGTGAATGGGGAAACAAGAACCGGGCGCAGTGCAAGGCGCTGGCGGCTTGATCTCGAGCCGGCCCTGGCCGTCCTCAGTGTTTAGTTAGAGCGGATGCCGGCTCTTGCCCATCACCAGTACCAGCGCATTGAGCACCACGCACGCCCCAGCCGCCGCCAGCGCCGTGCGCACGCCCCAGGCATCGGCCACGCAGCCCCAGAAAATGCTGCCCGCCACATAGCCGCCGGACATCACGAACAGGTAAATCGACAAAGTCCGCGCCCGCACCTCGGCCGGAAACGACAGCTGCGCCGCCGCATTGAGCGTCGACACCGTGGCCGACCACGCCGTGCCGCCGCACACGATCAGCGGCATCAACAGCGACAGCGAGCGCGTCAACGGCATCACCATCAGCATCGTGCCGTACACCAGCAAGGCGCCGGCCAGCACGCCGGTCTTGTCGACCCGCGCCCGCACCTGCGGCAAAAAGAACGCCGCCATCACCGCGCCGCCGCCGAGGCACCCCATCAAGGTGCCGTAGACCCCGGCGCGCATGTGCAGCACGTCGCGCACGAATACCGGCAGCAGGCTGGCGAACGCAATCGTGGCGACGAACACCGAGCACACATTGCGCAGGATGCGGCGGTAGCGCGGGCAGCCCAGTGCGCTTTTGACGCCAAGACGAAAACGCTCGCCGAAGGCGGCGCGCGCGACCTTTTGCGGCGCACCTTCGCGCCACCAGTGCCAGTACACCAGCAGCAATCCCGCAAACGACACGGCGTTGGCCAGGAACAGCGCGCCCGGCCCGATCCAGCCGAACAGCAGGCCGCCCAGCGCCGGCCCGAGGATGGCGGACAGGTTATATGACAGGTTGTTCAGCGTGGCGGCAGCCTCGACTTCGTCCGGCTCGACCAGCCCCGACATCGCAGCCTGCCACGCCGGCCAGATGAAAGCGGTACCGATGCCGAGGCAAAAGGTGATCGCCAGGATCGGTCCGCTGGAGACCTTGCCGCTCCAGACCAGCAGCGCCATGGTGCCGGCGCACAGCGCGTTGAACAGGTTGCAGAAGAACAGGAACTTGGGCCGGTGCACGGCGTCGGCCAATACGCCCGCGAACAGGGCGAACAGGAACACCGGGATATAGGTTGCGGTCTGTACCAGAGAAGTGATCGAGGCCGAATTCGAGAGCGAGGCCACCAGCCAGGCTGCGGCGAAGGTCTGGGTCCAGGTGCCCAGGTTCGACACCATATTGGCGAGCCAGAGGCGACGATAACGCGGGTGGCGTAGCGGCTGGGTCAGCCCAATCTTGCGCCGCGCGGTGGTGGCGGCGGTGGGCACGGGGACGCCAGCTGCGGCGGAGCGGAAGGCGAAGAAGCTGGCTTTGGGCATGGTCGAACCATGGTAGGCCGGGCTCCTTCGGTAGGTCAAGGAAATTGCCTTGCAGAAATGAGTGGCTGTGGTATGTTTACATCCCATTCGACTTGCGTCAATACACGTTATGGATATTCGACCGCTGGACAATGCCGACATCCCGGCCGTCGCCGCACTGTTCCAGATCCTGGCGCGTGGGTACATCGTTCACGAGTCGCCGCCTGAAGGCGCGGCCAACTTCCTGGCCGAGAACAACGAGATGGGCATCCGCGGCTTTATCGCACGTGGGCATGCGTATCACGTGGCCGTGGTGGATGGCGCGATCACAGGCTTCGTCGCGGTGCGCGACAACAGCCACCTGTTCCACCTGTTCGTGGCCAGGGATTATCAACGCCAGGGCATCGCGCGTCAGTTGTGGCAAACAGCGTACGCCGACGCCATCGCGCGCGGCGGCGACGGCGCCTTCACCGTCAATTCGTCCAACCATGCGGTGCCGGTGTACGAGTCGTTCGGCTTTGTGCGGGTCGGGCCGACCCAGTTTGCCAAAGGTCTGTACTACAACCCGATGCGCCTGGCTGTCGACGAGCACGACGCCTGAATTGTTTCGCGGCGCCACGGCGCCAGGCGGACGTCCATTCTTCTTCCGAATAAGTGTCATGCCGTGCGGCGATCTTCCGCGCCGGCAGGTTGCCGCATATCGTCCGTACTGCACTACGCATTCGCAACTAGCAGCGTGGCGCAGGTTTGACGATTTTCTCAACGGTTCAACAATACTGACTGACACATTATGACCATCCATATCTACGGCGACCTCGGTTCGGGCAGCTACCGCCGCGTCGCCACTGCAGCCAACCTTATGGGCATCGATTTCGAGCGTATCGATGTCGACCTTTTCAAAGGCGAGAGCCATACGCCGGCATTCCTGAAACTCAATCCCCACGGGCTGACTCCGGTCCTGGAAGACGGCGACACGGTCATCTGGGAAGCGTCTGCAATCAACCTCTACCTGGCCGAGAAGGCCGGCTCGCCGCTGCTGGGCAATAACGCCCGGGAACGCTACGAAGTCTTGCAATGGATGTTCTGGTCGGGCGAACAGTGGCGCGTGTTCGCGACGCTGCTGTTCAACGAACGCGTGGCCGGACGCGCGATGGGTCAGGCCGAGGACGCCTCGGTCGTCACGCTGCTGCTCAAAAATATGCGGGTTGCCGCTGCCGCCCTCGACGCGCACCTGGCGCAGCGCAGTTTCATCGTCGGCGACGCGCTGACGCTGGCCGACATCGATATCGCAGCGCCATTTTCCCAGGTCGCCCGCACCAAGGCGCCGTACGCCGAGTTCCCGAACCTGTGGGCCTGGCAGCAAGGTTTGCTGGAGACGGTGCCGGCATGGGCCCGCAGCAAACGCGACCTGGACGGGCGGATGGACGCGTTCACGAATTCGATCGGGCTCACCTTTTGATCTCAACCACGTACGAGGAGTATTCAGATGACGACTGCCGACATTGAAACCAGCCTGACGCTGGCCATCTACGAGGGCTTCGCGCATGGCCAGCTCTCGGGTTGGGATGCGATCTTCCACCCCAGTGTCGTGATCAACAGTCCGGCCGGGCGCGATGTGGTGGGCCGCGAAGCGCTCAAGGCCTGGGTCGGGGCGTTTCTCGCCGCGTTCCGACCGCGGGTCGACCTGATCGACCATTACGTCGCGGGGGATCGGGCGCTGCTGACCATCAATATGCACTGGAAGCACGATGGCGCGCCGTTCTTCGGCATCGCGCCGACTGGCGCTGGCGGCACCTCGGTCGAAACCCTGATGCTGCGCCTGAAGGACGGCCTGGTGACCCATTTCGACGTCGCCGACAATTCGCTCGACCTCGCCATCTACCTGCACCAACAGGGAATGGCGTTGCCACGCCTGGTGACGCCGCCGGCGCTGATTGCAGGTTAGCGCACCCCGTACCTGGTGTTGGCGAGCTGCTCCTCGATGAACCCGATGAAGGCGCGCGCTTGCGGGCTCGCATGGCGCGCGCCATTGGGCAGCACGGCCCACAGGTCAAGGTCGGGCAGGCGCCAGTCCGTCAGGACTTCAAGCACCTGGCCACCTGTCAGTTCGTCGTCGAAAATCCATTCGCTGGCGACCGCCAGTCCCAGGCCGGCCAGCACCGCGCTGCGCACTCCCTCTAGTGCACTGATGCGAAGTTTCGGTCGCAACGTCACCTCCGTCTGGCTGCCGTCCCTGCTGAACGTGATATGTTCGCCGCCCTCGCCACGCGACAAGACGATGGCGGCATGGTCAATGAGCTCGCATGGCGCGAGCGGTGTACCGCGCTGCTGCAGGTAGCCAGGCGTGGCGACGACGATACGGCGGCATTGGCCGATCTTGCGCGCCGTCAGGCCAGAGCTGGCCAGCTTGCCCATGCGCAGCGCGACTTCGGCGCCTTCTTCCACCAGGCCGATGTTGCCGTCGTCGAGCAGCAGGTCGATGCACAGGCCAGGATGCTGCGCCATGAACGGGGCCAGCTTCGGGATGATGTGCTGGCGCATGAAGGTGATGGTGCCGCTCAAGCGCAGCGTGCCGCTCAAGGGCGCGTTGGCAGCATTGACCGACTGCATGGCCAGCTCGGCTTCCTCCAGCGTGCGCATTGCGTGGCCGTAGAACGTCTGCCCGGCGTCGGTCGGGTTCAAGCCGCGGGTCGAGCGCAGGAATAGCAGCACGCCCAACGTCTGCTCGAGCTGCGCCACAGCCTTTGAGACCGAGGGCTGACTCAGGTTCAGGTCTTTGGCGGCGGCGCTGAACGAGCGCGTCTCGTGGACGCGCACGAACACGCGCATGGTGCTGATCAGGTCCATGGGTATTCGATGGCGGCATGAATAAGGTAGAGCACGCAAGCATACGGCGCGCGGGCGGTGAAAGCAAACCGCACTCTGCCACGCTCCAACGATTCTCTGATCGACGCTAGCCTTCGTCGACGCGGCGCAGCCACAAGCTGCTGGCCCAGCCTTCGACCGCTTCGCCATTGACCGTGCCGCGCACCTGCCACCAGTCGCCGTCGCGCAGGCCGGTTGCAGTCATGCGGCTGCCGGCCGGCACCACCAGCAGGCGTTCGGCACCGATGCCGCCAGCCACGCGCAAATTGAGCGCGTCATATACGCGGTAGCGCGCGCCGGCCACCGGGGCGTCGGTCGCCAGTTGAACCGGGTCAGCCAGCGTCGTTACCGTCGGCGGACCGAACAAGGCCAGCAACGCCGCACCAACTGCCAACGTGCCGCCCGCCAGCAAGCCGAGCGCACGCGCATTGGGCCGGCGCCACCAGGCGCGCGGCGTCAGGCGGGCGCAGGCGCACAGCGTCAGTAGCAGGCCGGCGCCGTAGGCAGCGAAGTGCAGGGGCGAAGGCATGCTGTCCTCAGGCGTCGAAGCGCAGCACGTAATGGCCCGCCACCAAGTGGTGGCCCGGCGGGATCAGGTAGGGAGCGTCTTCGCTGGCGTGCTCGATCTGCGCCACCAGCGCCATCGCCTCATCGAGGTGGTACAGCGCCTGGGTGCTGGCGCCGCGCGCCACGCGCAGGCCGTCGGCGCCGGCTTCCCAGCTGAAGGCGTTGCGTGACAGGCCGAGGCGGTCGGCGCTGGCGGCGGCGCTGCCATCACCCTGGCGTACGAATTGCGGCGTGTCGAGTACGCGCAGCGCGCCAAGGGCCGGCATGCCGCGTCCGAACACCAGGCGCGCACCGGGCAGGGCCGGCTCGGACGGACCCTCGGGCAGGACCAGGATCGCGCTGTAGCGTTCTGCCAGTTGGGCCGGCGCGCCAAGCAGGCGGATGCTGGCGTTTTCCAGTGGTGAGAATTGCGACGGCACCGCGATCTTCTGGCGTCCGGCGGGCGTGATCGCGTGCAGTTCGTCGGCCTCGTCGACGGCGAAGCGGATCACGTTGTCCTTGCCCGGCGCGGCCGGCAGCAGCGCGCTGTTCAGGCCCACTTCCAGGGTCTGGGCGCCGGTGTCGCGGTAGCGCGACAGGCGCGGCAGGGCCAGCGCGGCCAGCGTCAGGCGGTGGCGCGCGACCGGGGCGTAGGTGGCGTCGGCTTCCATCGCGGGCGCCGGTGCAGGCATGGGGGCGGGCGTGGCGGCGGCCAGCGGCATGGCGGTCATGTCGGGCGCCGGCGGCGTCGCGCTGCGCGCTTTCCAGACGGCGGGACTGCGCTGCGGCGTTGCGCTGCGTATGGCTGGCGCTGCTGCGAGCGGGGTTGCCGACGCGCGCGCCGCGCCGCTGCGCTCAATCTTGAGCAGCAGGCGCTGGGCGCTGGCGCCTTTTCCGCGCAACACGTAGTAACCGTTGGCGGCATCGAAACGGCATTCGAAACTGTCTTTCGGACGCACTTGCAGTTCGAGCGGCGCGACCGGGCCGTCGTTTACCAAGAGCAGGCCGCCTTCGGGGCCGAACGGCCAGCCGGGGACGGCGAAGGTGGCGCTGGCCGCGTCCAGTCCGACCAGGGTCAGGCGCTGGTTCGGGTAGATCGCGCACACCGGCTGCCAGATCGCGCTGTCGCGCGAGGCGGTGACGGTGTACTGGACTTGCTCGCCCGGCGCCGGCAGGTACACCGCGTGGCCGAACTTGACCTTGACTTCGCCGGCTTCCATCTCGTCGCTGCCGACCACGTGGTAGCGCACTTCGTCGCCGCCGAGCAGGTCGCCGAAATCCTTCTGGTGCAGCGCCGCCAGCGACTGCGCCAGGTCGCGCACGCGCGCGCCGCGGGTCAGGTGGCGGTCGTCGTCGAGTTCATCCTGCGGCAGCATCAACGTCACGTGCGAGAAGCAGCGGGTGGCGGCGCGGCCGCGTTGTTCGCGCGGCGAGCGCTCGAGCAGATCGCGCAGCAGCGGGCGGCGTGCGAACAGCGACAGGCCGGGCGCCTGCCACAGCGCGTCGGCATTGAACACGTCCTGGACCTTGCCTAGGACTTCGTGTTGGACATAGACCGGCATGTTGGATTCTCCTCGTGGTATTGGGCGCTCGCCATGCCGAACGCTAGCAGGGGGCAGATGAAAAACACCAGGTGCGAGCCGCCCGACGACAGGAAGCTCATCGGCTGGCCCATGATCGGGAACATCGCTAGATTCGTGCCCCACGACAGCAGCAGATGGCCGCCGATAAACGCCGCGCCACCGACCAGCAGGAAGCACTGGAAGCGCCCCAGCCAGGCGCGCCGGAAGTCTTGCGCGCCGCACGCCGCACCCCAGGCGCGCTCCGCCACCCGCAGCAGCGCCACCAGGAACAGCGCCTGCAGCGCCCAGAACAGCAGGCCGCCCAGCAGCCCGTGGCGGTGCAGCAGGAAGGAAGGGGCGAAATCGTCCTGAATGGCGGGAATCGCCAGTGCGTCCCCGGCCGCGCCGCCGAGCGCGGCGATGCCAAGCAAGCCATCGGCGCCCATCCAGCCGCCCTGGCTGATGGCGCGGCTGCCCAACAACATCTGCTGGCCGGTGTGCGGGTGCACGGTGGGGTCGCTCCAGACCTGGAAACGTTCCGGATAAAAGCCCAGGCTGCCCAGTACTTCGCCGCCGCTCCTGATCACGGCGCCGCCCGCCGCCAGGAGGCACACGGCGCAGGCGATTGACGCCAGCGCGGCGCGCCGCCCGCCGGTGGCGCACCAGGCCAGCAACATGGCGCCGCTCCAGAGCAATAACAGCACCAGCGGCGAAAAATCGTCGACCCGCACCAGGGCGACGGCCAGCAGGAACACGAACAGGCATACCGGCGCGGCCATGCGCAGCCAGAAGCGCCAGTCGCGCCGCTGGTGCGCGGCGCCCCCGGCGGCCAGCGCCAGGCAATGGGCGCTGAGGGCGGCCAGCGCAAACTTGGCGAATTCGAACGGCTGGATGTCGAACACGCCGGTCTCGCCGCCGAAGCACACTTGCAGCAGCAGGCCGCACAGGGCGAGCCCGGCCAGCACCAGCAGCACGCGCTCGGTAACAGGACGCGAGACGGCGCCACGCGCCATTCCCGACAGCACCAGCAGGGCGGCGGGCAGCGCCAGAGCCAGCAGGGCGGCGCTGTTCTGGAAGTGGCGCAGCCAGCCGCTGTCGCGGGCGCCCAGGCCCATGTCGAGTTGCACCAGCAGGCCGGCGCCGAGCAGCAGCACGGCGACCGTCGGCAGCAGAGATGCACGACGTGGCCACAGCAGGGCCAGCCACAGCGTGCTCCAGCACAGCAGCAGCGAGACGCCGGCGCCGGGGGCGGCCACGCTGCGCTGGGTAACCAGCAGCAGGGTGGCGACCGATCCCAGCAGCGCGGCGGCGGCCAGGCGCGCGACGGTTGCGCGCGCCGCACCGCGATTGGCGCCACGGACGGCGCCGCGCAGCGAAGGCAGCACGGCCAGGCCGGCCAGCAGCAGGAAGCCCAGTGCGGCGAGCCAGGCCGGCGTCGGCGGGGTTGGCAGCGACCAGAGTGCGCGCTCGCGCCATTCGCGGCCGATCGCTGCCGGTAGCTGACCATCCGGCGCGGGCGACAGCGCTACCTGGCCGGAAGGCTGCAGGCGCAGCGTGTCGTCGCTGACGTCGATCGCGAATGCAGTGCGGCCCAGCGCAAAACCGTCGGCGCCTTTCAACGGCAGGTCGCGCCGGGCCGCATCCTGCCAGCCGGCGCCATCCGACACCAGCACCGGCTGCGCGCCGCGCGTCGACAGCGCGATGCGGCCGTCGTCCAGGCGCAGCAGGGTGGCGGCGCCGGCTTCGAGCGCGGCGGCGGCGATGCGGTTGCCGCACATCAGGTTGCCGCCGATGAGGAGCGGACGCGGCAGGGTCCAGGATTGCGGCATCCAGCGATTCCAGAACGCCACCAGGCGCGCCGACAGTGGCGTCTCGGGGCAGGCGTCCTGGGCCGCGCCGTTGCGCAGCAGGGCGGCGCCGTCGTAGCGCCAGGCATGGTCGCCGTCGTGCAGTTCGACCCGACCGTTGCCAGTCTCGGTCACGCTGAGGGACGCCGCGCCAACGCGCAGGCGCTGGCCGCCCGTCAAAGGCAGTTCGCTGCTGCGCACGCGCGCTTCGCCCTGGCGCAGCACCAGCGGCTGGGCCGGCTCGTTATTGCGCAGCAACCAGGCGCCGCCTGCATCACGCTGAAGCAGCAACTGGCGCGGGACGGCGCGCGGCGCCGCCAGTTCCTGGCGTCCCAGCCCGATCGATTCGCCGGGCCGCAACGTCACCGCGATTTCGGACGGCAGCCAGGCCGGTGCGCTACGTAGGATGGCCAGCAGATGCAGGGCGCACAGCATCGCAAGCAGCGACGCGGCCAGGAGGGTGGCGGGAGAGAAGCGCTTCATGCCGCGCTCTGTAGTGGCAGCCAGTGGGATGGCGCCGCAATCGCGCGCATCGCATCGTGCAGCATGCGGCTGATCTCGAGCGCGTGTTGCGGCCGCTCGGCGGGACGGTCGGCCAGCAAGCGGCGCAGCATGGCCAGGCCGGGGGCGCCGGCAGCGCCGAGGCGGTCCGCGAACAGGGCGGCTTCATCCTGCTGCAAGACGGCGGGACGGGCGCGGCTTTGCGCCAGCAACGCGGCCGGCGCGTCGCGTCCGTGCGTTTGCCAGGCCTGGCCGCAGGCGGCGCTGTAGCGCAGCAGGCGGCCGGCGACCAGGTAATACAGCAGGGCGCCGAGCGCGAAATAATCGGTGCGCGCTTCGGTGGCATAGCCGTCGGCGTCGGGGAAAAATTGTTCCGGCGCTTGCCAGTTGGCGGTGCCGGCGTAGGTGTGGGCGCGCAGGTCGTCGAGGCGGCGGTTGGTGCCGAAGTCGGCCAGTTTCAGCATGTTGGCGCTGCGATCGAACAGCAGGTTGCCCGGCTTCAGGTCGAGATAGCGCCAGCCGCCGGCATGGACTTTTTCCAGTGCGCCATTGACCTGGCCAATCCAGTCGAGCGCCTGGCGTGGGCTGACAGCGCGGCCGGCGCCTTGTTCGGCGGCCAGGTGGGCGGCCAGGTCGCCGTCGAGCAGTTCGAGCGCCATGGCCGGCATGCCGAGGTGTGCGCCGCTGTCGAGCAGGCGCACGATGTGGCGCCCGTCCCACGGCGCCAGTTCGCGCAGGAAGGCGACTTCGTTGGCGGCGCTGGCCAGCCAGCGTTCGCGCAGCGCCCGCGGCGCGCGGCCCATCTGTTCCAGGTTGACCAGCTTGATGGCGACGCAACCGTTGGCCTGCAGCGCGTCGGCGCGCCACACCACGCCGTAGGCGGAACCGGCCAGCGCTTCGCGCAGTCGGTATTGGCCGGTGGTGAGCGAGATGATGGCGCCTGCCTGGTACATGGTGTGCTCCGACGTGGCGCATGGCGCCGATGCCGGGAGCTAGCGGGGGGCAGGGGAAAGCGGCGTCGGAACGAAAAAAAGCCGCGCTCTGGGCGCGGCTGCGTTGGCTTGGAAGGGATCAGCGGTGGCCGCGGTCCCAGCGCTCGTCACGGTCGCGGTAGCCGCGCCGATCGTCACGATCCCAGCGGTCGTGACGGCCGTACCCGTGGCCGCGGTCGATATACACCGGGCGTGGCTGCACATAGACCGGACGCTGCTCGACGTAAACCGGACGCGGCTGGACATAGACCGGGCGTGGCTGGACGTACACCGGACGCTGTTCCACATACACCGGACGCGGTTGCACATAGACTGGCGCCTGCTGGTAGTAACCGCCGCGGTCGCCGTAGTGGCGGCGGTCGTCGTGGCGCGAGACCGAGTTGCCGATCGCGGCGCCGATCACGCCGCCGGCAACGGCGCCGCCGGTGCCGCCTGCGCTGTGGCCGACCACCGCGCCGAGGACGGCGCCGATGGCCGTGTTCGTACCACGATTATCGGCCATTGCCGCTGGCGAAACGGCAGCGGCCGCCAGGATCACAGCACCAAGGGTTTTCGATGTCAACATGGTTTTTCCTTTACATCCGGCGGGCATCGGAATGATGCTGCGACACCGGGCATGAATCCACTATAGTCCTCACGAACGAGCGTGCCATTCGTTAATACAGATTTTTACAGTTGCATCATCGTCTGTAACATTGCTTACAGTCATAGTAACAAGCCGACTTGCAGGACTCGGCTTGCGCCCCATCTAGCCTCTTCGATCACCGTTGTCCTCGTCACTTCGCTCCCTTCACTACTGTCCGGTCATCCTATGCGCGCAAGTCGAAGTTTCATCGTCATTCTTTCATTGCTGGCGCTGCTGCTGGTCTACATCGGCATGCGTCTGCTGCCGGATCTGGACCTGGGCCTCGGCGCCAATCTGGCAGGGGTGCTGGCGCTGGCCGTGCTTGGCGGGCTGGTGCCGGTCGGGCTGATGTCGGCCTCGCTGCGGCGGCGCCGCTGGTCGCATGTGGTCGGTTGGCTGGGACTATTGTCCATGGGCTTTTTCTCATCGCTGTTGGTGACGACGCTGGCGCGCGACCTGGTGCTGCTGGCGCTGTTCCTTGTCGGCGTGCTCGACAGCACGATCATCCACATCAGCGCACTGATTGCACCGCTTGTGGCGCTGGCCGTGACGGTAATCGGCTTCATCAATGCGCGCCGGCTGGCGCGGGTGGTCAAGGTCGACGTGCCGATCCGCAACCTGCCGCCGGCGCTGCACGGCTACGCGATCGCCCAGATCTCGGACATCCACGTCGGGCCGACCATCAAACGCCCATTCCTGGACGCCATTGTCGACCGCGTCAACAAGCTCGGCGCGGATGCGATCGCCATCACGGGTGACCTGGTCGACGGCAGCGTGCAGCGCCTGGCCCGGCACACGCAACCGCTGGCGCGGCTGCGCGCGCAGGATGGCGTGTTCTTCGTCACCGGCAACCATGAATACTATTCGGGCGCCGAGGACTGGATCGCCGAGGTGCGCCGGCTGGGCGTGACGGTGCTGCTCAACCAGCACGTGCTGCGCCGGCGCGGCGACGCGTCCGTGATGATTGCCGGCGTGGCCGACTACAGCGCCCACCATTTCAACCCGGCCCATAAAAGCGACCCGCAGCGGGCGGCGGCCGGCGCGCCGGGCGACGTCGACGTGCGCGTCTTGCTGGCGCACCAGCCGCGCAGTGCGCCTGCGGCGGCGGCGGCCGGCTACGACCTGCAACTGTCGGGCCACACGCACGGCGGCCAATTCTTCCCGTGGAACTTGTTCGTGCCGCTGCAGCAGCCGTTCGTCGCCGGCCTGAACCGGGTGCGCGACATGTGGGTGTATACCAGCCGCGGTACCGGCTATTGGGGCCCGCCGAAGCGCTTCGGCGCGCCGTCCGAGATCACCCTGGTGCGGCTGGTGCCGGCGTGAACGCCATCGAAAAACGCTGTCGACACGCCCATAAAACAGCAGCGTAAACGTGGCAAATGCGCTATTGTCTGAATCCTTTCCAATCAGCAAAGGATTCTTCGCATGAGCCGCCAGATTCGCCGCCTTCCTGTCCTGACTGCAGTTGCTACCGCACTCGCGGCTACCTTCGCCGTGACCCTGATCGGCGCCCCGGCGCTGGCCGCCACCCCGGGCAACGACCCGGCGGCGCTGGCCAAGATCCGCGACACGGCGATGGTCAGCGATTACGCCTGGCAGCGCACCGAAGACTTGACCGACCTGGTCGGCCCGCGCCTGTCCGGTTCGGCGGGTGCGGCGGCGGCGGTGGCGCAGGTGGCCGACCAGATGCGCAAACTCGGCGCCAAAGTCACGCTGCAGCCAGTCAAGGTGCCGCATTGGGTGCGCGGCCTGGAAACAGGCGAGCTGGTGGAATACACCGGCCGGCCGCAAGGCGTCACGCAGCGCGTGGTGCTGACCGCCCTCGGTGGCTCGGGCGCGACGCCGGAGGCGGGCCTGGTGGCGCCGGTGCTGGTCTTGAACAGCTTCGAAGAACTGAAAACCCGCGCCGCTGAAGTCAAGGGCAAGATTGTCCTGTTCGACGTCGCGTTCGACCAGCACATGGCCGACCGCGGCCTGGCTGGTCACGCCTACGGCCAGGGCTCTGCCTACCGCCGCAATGGTCCGCGCATGGCTGCCGAGCTAGGCGCGGTGGCGACCCTGGTGCGCTCGGTCGGCGGCGCCGCGTATCGCCTGCCGCACACCGGTTCGTCGGGCATGGACGAGCGCACCCGCATCCCGGCTGCCGCCGTGACGGCAGAGGATTCGATGCTGATGGCGCGCCTGGCCAAGCGCGGCCCGATGAGCATGAAGCTGGTGCTCACGCCAAAGAACCTGCCCGACGCCGACAGTTTCAACGTGATCGCCGACTTGCCAGGGACCGAAAAACCGGACGAGATCGTGATCGTCTCGGGCCACCTCGATTCGTGGGACCTGTCGCCGGGCGCGCATGACGACGCCGCTGCGGTCGCCAGCGCGATGGCCGTGCTCGAAACGCTCAAGAAACTCGACTACCGCCCACGCCGCACCATCCGCTTCATCGCCTGGATGAACGAAGAAAACGGCATGCGCGGCGCGGCCGCCTACCTGGCCGCCGAGCAGAAAAACGCGGCCAAGCACTTCGGCGCGATCGAGAGCGACAACGGCGTCGGCCGTCCATTCGGCATGCGCGCCAGCGTGACGCCGCAGTCAGTCAAGCTGTTCGCGCCGTTGCAAACGGCGCTGCAGCCGATCGGCGCCAACGTGTTCCAGCGCCAGGACGTGATCGCCACCGGCGACCTCGCCGGACTGGAACGCGCAGGCGTACCGAGCTTCGCGCCGATCGTCGACACGTCGAGCTACTTCGACTACCACCACACCCCGGCCGACACGCTGGACAAGGTCGATCCGGACATCCTGCGCCGCCACGTGGCGCTGATGACCGCGACCACCTGGTTCCTGGCGAACATGGAGCAGGAGATCGGCCGCTCGACCGTGCCGCAACCCTAAGGCCGCGCTATCTGGCGTCAGCCGCCGGCGCCGGATGCGGCGTCAGGTACTGCGCCCAGCTACGGGCCAGATACGGCGTCAGGCGCTGACGATCCGGCGTACCGCGCGCGCATGGCCGCGGTACGGCCGGCCATAAATGGTCTGGATGCCGCTGGCAAAATTCTGCCCCCAGACCAATTGCGCGCGGGTAGCGTGCGGTTCGCTCGACCAGTACCAGTTGCGCTCGAAGCCGTCGCGCAGGTTGGCGAACAACAACGCCAGCTCGCGCCGCGTCGGCAACGCGCCCTCGTGGCTGGCTGCCCAATCGGCGGCAGACGGCCAGCTGACGTCAGCCGCTTCGCCCGGCAACAGCACTAGATGGTAGTCGGGTTCGTCCTTGCCCAGGATGAGGCCGGCATATTCCTCACCTTCTTGCAGCATTCCCCGGATTTGCATGTACTCGCCCATTGAAATCACCTCGCGTTGATTGGCAGGCGACGCGCGCGGCAACCAGTCGGTGGCCGATTGAATGGCGTCGGGTATCTGTTGGTTAAGACATCCAGCCTCGGCTTTGGTTTCACTGTCGATTCGATCCAGATCATGCCCACGTTTGATTCAGTGACACAAATTTCCTTACGGATTTATTACTCCGAGAGATAATTTCCGCAAGAAAGTTGAACTTAGGAAGTTTCCTCCCCTCGAAGGGTTACGTTGATTAATAAAAGTGGGGAAACTTCTGATGAAAAAACGCGTAACATTTGCTTCGCAAGTCCGACGCCACGCAGCACTGTGCAGCGCCGCGTTTCTCTTGAGCGCTTGCGGCGGCACGACCGACACCATGGGTAACGGCCCGGCCATGGCTGCCGAAACCGTCGCTGCGCCGGTCCAGGCTGGCGCAGCCAGCGTGCCGGTGAACGCAGTCCCGGCTGTCGACACTGCCGTCGCCGTCGAAGCCGCGCCGACAGTCGCTGCCGCTCCTTCCAACCAAACCTTCGCCTCGACGGAACCTGCTGCCTCGGAGCAGTCCGTGAATACGACTCCTGCCAGTACAACCGGCGCTGCTACCGCCAGCGCCAGCTTCGACATGCGCGGCTACCAGAGCACCGACACGGCGCCTGACGCTGTCGAGTCCGTTCAAGCGCCACAGCAAGCCCGATAAGCGCCGCATTTGGCGGCCGCCTCATCGCGCATGCAATGGCATGCGCGACCCGGGTCCCGTGCCATACGGACCAGCCCGCCAAGTAGCCAATCTTTCAGTGCGACACGCGCCAACCGGTTCCGACAGCGCAGCCGGCACCAAGGCCGCTCCGTTCAAGACCCTGGCCCGCGCCGCCAAGGCCGCGACCGAGGGCGGCACCACCGTCTTCGTGGCGCAGCCGCTGCTGGCCGGCTACTCGCGCACTGCACTGGCGCCGAACTTCAAGCTGTCGGCCAGCTCGCCGGCGATCGGGCGCGGCATTGCGACCGATGCCCCGGGCACCGACATCGACGGCAAGGCGCGCAACGCGGCCACCGGCCTCGACCTCGGCGCTTTCCAGCACTGAGCACTAGACGGCCACAGGTGCGCCGGCTTTTCAAAGACCGGCGTTCATGCGCGTCGAGCGGTGCGAAGACTCGAACTGACGAGCGAGTGTTTGTTTTCTATGGGGAAATTACCTTTAGAAATTTAATACTCCTAGAAAAAAAATTCCCTAAAAAAAGTTGAACTTAGGAAGTTTCCACAGCTCAAAGGGTTACATTGTTTAATCAAGGTAAGGACCTACAGATGCCGATCAACGTCACCATCGCCTCGACCCTCCGTGCCACGCTGACCCGTGCCGCCGGCGCCGTCGCCCTGATGACCGCAGCTGTCGCTGCCCACGCCGCTACCCCGGCCACCGCCAACAATTATTATGTCGCGCCAACCGGTTCCGACACCGCAGCCGGCACCAAGGCCGCCCCGTTCAAGACCCTGGCGCGCGCCGCCAAGGCCGCCACCAAGGCCGGCACCACCGTCTTCGTCGCGCCAGGCACCTACGCCGGCGGCATCAAGACCACGGCCAGCGGCACCGCAGCAGCGCGCATCTACTGGGTCTCGACCACCAAGTGGGGCGCCAAAATCGTGCCGCCGGCCAACTCGACCAACAACAGCGCCTGGGACAACCGCGGCAATTACGTCAGCATCATCGGCTTCGATGTCGACGGCAGCAAGATCGGCAGCGGCACCAAGTGGGTGCACGGCATCTATACGGGCGGTTCGTACAACGTCATCGACGGCAACCACGTGCACCACATGGCCACCACCATCCCGTGCAACAGCGCGGGTGGCTCGGCGATCGGCGTCGACAGCTATTACAAGGGCGTGAAAGGCGACGTGATCAACAACGTCGTCAACGATATCGGCCCGGCCGGCTGCACCTATGTGCAGGGCATTTATCACAGCACCTCGGGCACCATCAAGAACAACGTGGTCTACCGCGTCGGCTCGGCCGCGATCCACCTGTGGCATGACGCCACCGACATCCAGATCGTCAACAACACGGTGAGCTCGTCGGTGTTCGGCATCATCGTCGGCGGCGGCGACTTCTACTTCACCAAGGCCGGCGCCAACAATGTCCACGTCCATAACAACATCGTCTACGACAACACCTACGGCATCTCGGAGCAGGGCACCACGGGCAAGGGCAATACCTACAAAAACAACCTGGTCACCAAGAACACCAGGTACGCCTTCCAGTTGCGCAATGGCCTGACCCATACCGGCACATTGACGTCGGAACCGCTGTTCACCGGCTATTCGCGCAGCGCGCTGTCGCCGAACTTCAAGCTCTCGAGCAGCTCGCCGGCGATCGGCCGCGGCATTGCGACCTACGCACCGAGTACCGATATTGACGGCAAAGCACGCGCCGGCACCGGCATTGATCTCGGCGCATATCAGCATTGAGCAGGGCACTGCGGCGACGGCCGGTAACAGGTAAAAAACGCCTGCACGAGCGACCGTGCGGGCGTTTTTCATTGGCGCTGTCATCGTTAGCTATGGATGAGTACTGAACTGCCGAGCTGTCTCGCTGTCAAATCCGTATCCGCATCGATACGGAGGGATCATGAAAGCCCCCGGCTTCAAACGCTGGTTCGCACGCGTGCCCGCGCTGAACCAGCCGCAGCGCCTGCTGGTACTGCACGCGCTACGCCCAGCCGCAGGGCTGGCACAAATCATCGCCCTCATCGAGCAGGTCAGGTCCGCCGATCGCCGTTGTCCACGCTGTCATGGCGCGCACTGGCACCGGCACGGCCACGCCAACAACCTGCAGCGTTACCGTTGCCGCGCATGCGGCCGCACTTTTAATGACCTGAGCGGCACACCGCTGGCGCGCCTGCGTTTGCGCGAAAAATGGATCGACTACCTGGAAGTCCTGCTCGCCTCAAGGCCGGTGCGCGCCGCTGCAGACCATGCCGGCGTACACCGCAACACGGCGTTTCGCTGGCGCCACCGCTTCCTGCACCGGGTCAAGGATGATCGGCCGCAGCGCCTG
>Ga0308169_10000272_pt1 | contig 90250 bp, 74 predicted proteins | sample PhyBR1_2_FD_202139 | JGI IMG/M metagenome (GOLD analysis project Ga0308169, IMG submission 202139) | Phyllosphere microbial communities from UC Gill Tract Community Farm, Albany, California, United States - DLSLSB.R1 | ecosystem: Host-associated > Plants > Phyllosphere > Unclassified | place...
TACTATTTGACTAATCGCTTAACAATTAATGCTGTAAGGGTAGCGGTCCATACTATACTAAAAGCTAGCAAAGAGACGACAACAATCATACCAAAATCCGAGTGCGGCGTTATGTCGCCGTATCCTAAGGTTGTTGTGGTTACTACTAAGAAATATAATTTTTGCAGGCTATTTGCTTGTGTAATTTCTAAGCCACTGGAATTTGAATAAAGATTAATCTCTTGCCAGTACAAATCTATTCCAAAAACGGCAATGATAAAAAACAACACTGTGAGTATCAGTGCTCTGAATAAGCCGTAACCATATACGAGAATAAGATCAAAAAGAAGACTTATGATGTAGTTGCGACGTAAAACTAGGGCCCGGAAAAAATTTGCGCTTTTAGCCTCGTGCACGTCTTGCCAGCGTCGATAGCGCCGAAATTTTATATGTGCACCTTTTGCTAGATCTTCTTGATGTAAATCGCGCAAGTTCGACTCAAGACGTTGAAAAAGTGTTGTGTTGATATTTGATGCTTCACGTTTCCATTCGGAAAATTTAAATTTTAATTTAATTGGGTCAAGGTAGGTTTTTTCAAATTTTGGTTTTTGAAAGAGACTATTTACAAATTCTGAATTATAAATTTCAACATTTTTAAATTCTGCGAATGCGAAAGAGCATTCCTCAAATAGACAATCTTTAATAGTAATATCTTCAAATTTTTGTCGAAAAAAAACACAATTTACGAATATGATATTTTTTAAGGCTCGAGTGTCTTTGTTAAGCTTAATGTTGCAGTGAGAGATAATTTTGTTTCGCGTGGTTCCGGGTGTAGTTGTGTAAGCAGGAAGTTCACGCTCTTTAAATAAAAATGGAATTCCTTGGCTGGTACTTTTGGTTAAAATAATTAGGCTAAAATTTTTTAAAAATGAAAGGATAGATTTCTTATTCATGATTGTCTAAATATTTATCGGTAGCTAAGTATTTCTCAGTTCGTCGAGGCTGGTTTTATTGTTATAAAGAACAGTGCTTCTCAATTAAATAGTCTCGTAAATATTATTTGCTTTTTATATGTAGAGGCGCTGGTTTTATATGTCTTCGCTCTGACATATATTCCTAATTTTGTTTTTTAGTACAAAATTTTGAGATGGTCCGGAATTGCGTAGGAAGGCCGCATGTTAGCTAGTATAAAAGACTACATATTAAAAAGTGAGAAATTTTCAAATTAGCATAATAGTGACATGCTAGACATTAAGGCAACCAATGAACTGGAGCGTGCTGTGCCGCATTTGACACATCCGTGCAGCGATCTCTGGAACGACGACCTCGCCCCGACCACTGCCGCCCAGCGCACCTGGCGCTGGTACCACTTCGCCGCGCTGTGGGTCGGGATGGTGATGTGCATCCCGGCCTACACCTTGTCGGCCAGCCTGGTGGAAGAGGGCATGTCGGGCCGCCAGGCGGTGCTCACCGTGTTCGTCGCCAACGCCATCGTGCTGCTGCCGATGCTGCTCATCGGCCATGCCGGCGCCAAGTACGGCATCCCGTATGCGGTGCTGGCGCGTACCTCGTTCGGCACGCGCGGCGCGCGCCTGCCGGCGCTGATGCGCGCCATCGTCGCCTGCGGCTGGTACGGCATCCAGACCTGGTTCGGGGGCAGCATGATCTACACGCTGCTGGGTGTCATGAACGGCGCCGCGATCGGCGGCGCGCCGCTGGCCTGGCTCGGCATCAACGCGGCGCAACTGGCGTGTTTTCTCGCGTTCTGGGCGATCCAGCTGTACTTCGTGGTGCACGGCATGGACGCGATCCGCAAGCTCGAGACCTGGACCGCGCCACTGAAGATCGCGATCTGTTTTGTGCTGCTGTGGTGGGTGCATGATAAGGCCGGCGGCTTCGGCCCGCTGCTCGACCAGCCGTCGCAGTTCGCGCCCGGCGGCAAGCGCGAAGGCCAGTTCTGGTCGGCATTCTGGCCTTCGCTCACGGCCATGATCGGCTTCTGGGCCACGCTGGCGCTGAACATCCCCGACTTCACCCGCTTCGCCAGATCGCAGCGCGACCAGGTGCTGGGCCAGGCGATCGGCCTGCCGGCGCCGATGGGCTTACTGGCCGCGCTGGCGGTGATCGTCACTTCGGCCACCGTGGTCTTGTACGGCAAGGCGCTGTGGGATCCGGTCGACCTGGCCAGCCGCATGACCGGCATCGCGGTGCTGGTGGCGCTGATCGTGCTGCTGGTCGACACCGTCAGCGTCAACCTCGCGGCCAACCTGGTCGGCCCGGCATATGACTTTTCGGCGCTGGCGCCAAGCCGCATCAGCTACCGCAGCGGTGGCTACATCACGGCCGGGCTGGCGCTGGTGATGATGCCGTGGAAGATTTTGGAATCGACCCAGAACTACATCTTCACCTGGCTGGTCGGGTATTCGGCGCTATTGGGTCCGATCGCCGGCATCCTGATAGTCGACTATTACCTGGTGCGTAAAACCGTGCTCGATGTCGATCAGCTGTATCGCCACGACGGCGCCTACGCGTTTGGCAATGGCTGGAACATGGCGGCCATCGCGGCCTTTGTATTGGGCGTGCTGCCGAATATCCCCGGCTTCCTGAACGCTGCTTTCCCGAGTGCTTTCCCTGATGTGGGCGGGGCGTTCAAGACCATCTATACCTATGCCTGGTTCGTCGGCGTTGCGATCGCGGCGCTGGTGTACGGGCTGCTCATGCTGGGGCGCGCACGGCGTTGACCGTGCAGTTGCGCCACTTGCAGCTCGACGTCCAGTGAACAGATCGTGCCAGGCCGGTGTGCTGCGATCAGCGGTCGGCCGCCACTGCGCCGGCCTCTGGCTGTCTGGAGCGCCCGGCCGCAAAGCCCAAGCGCTGCCCGATTTGCGCCGCTGCCGCTTCGTTGCCACTGCCGCGGTACAGCGACGCAATTGCATGGGCGTTCTCGTGCGTCAGGTGGTGGGCCGGCGCACCCGGTTCAGCAGGTCGCTCACGATCTGCCGGCCCAGCCCGCGTCCGGCTGCGACCAGCTTGCCGTCTTCAAAAGCGAAGCGCTTGAACATGCTGTTGCTGAACGCGATGCGCAGTAGCTCCGGCTCCTTGTAAGCCAGCGGCGCCACGCGATACAGTTCGGACAGTTCGTGCCAGTCGATGTTGTCGCTGGTATCCACCCAGACCAGGGCCGTGGCTCGGGCACTCATGTGAATGACGTCAAAAAGTCGAGCAGCACCCGGCCCGCGATGTCGGCATCGTCGGCAGTCATGGTCTCGAGCGGGTTGTGGCTGATGCCGCCGTTGCCGCAGCGGACGAACAGCATCGCGACGTCGGTAATTGATGCCATGCGCATGGCATCGTGGCCGGCGCCGGAAGGCAGGTCGAAGCGCGGCAAGCCGGCCCGTTGGATTGCCGCGCCCAGGCCATCCATCAGCCGCGGCGCGCACGGTGCGGCATCGATTTCGAGCAGCTTACATACCTGCTCGCCGATGCCGCGCCGGGCGCAGATGGCGCTGACTCCGGCCAGGATCTCGTCCACTGCGGCAAGGCGCAGCGCATCGTCGCCGGCGCGGATGTCGAGCGACAGGCGGCAGCTGCCGGGAATGACGTTGACCGAGCCGCCCGGCACCTCGAGCTGGCCGACGGTGCCGACCAGCGAACCATTGCCGCTGCAGCGCCGCTCGACCAGCAGCACGATCTCGGCCGCGGCCGCAGCGGCGTCGCGCCGCATGGTCATTGGCGTGGTGCCGGCATGGCTGGCCACGCCCTGCAGTTCGAGCAAGTAGCGCGAGCTGCCGGCGATCGCACTGACCACCCCCAGCGGCAGGCCGCGTTCGAGCAGCACCGGGCCTTGCTCGATGTGGACCTCGACGAAGCCGAGCAGCTTGGCGGGATCGCGCGCGATGGCGGGGATTGCGGACGGGTCGTGGCCGGCGCGCTCCAGTGCGGTGCGCATGCTGACGCCGTCGGCATCGAGCGCGTCCAGCAGCGCGTTGTCGAAATCGCCGGCCAGTGCGCTGCTGCCGAGGAACGTGCTGCGAAAGCGCACGCCTTCTTCTTCCGAGAACGCGACCACTTCGAGGTCGTACGGCAGGCGCTCGCCGCGCGCGTGCAGCTGGTGCACCAGCGCGATGGGCAGCAGGATGCCGAGCCGGCCGTCGTACTTGCCGCCATTGCGCACGGTGTCGTAGTGCGAGCCGGTGATCAAGGTGCGCGCGCCCGCTTGCGCCGCGGCGTAGCGGCCGACCACGTTGCCGACGGCGTCGATGTGCACCAGCATGCCGGCGTCCTGCATCCACTGCGCCACGAGCGTGGCGGTGCGCCGGTGCGCCGGCGTCATGTAGGCGCAGGTGAGACCGGATTCATCGTCGCTGATCGCGCCCAACTGCTCGGCCCAGTCCATCACCAGCGCACCAAGCGCTGGCTCGGCGCCAAGCAATGCGTTGAGGCGGATCTCGGCGATGCGGTGCACCTGGCGCAGGGCTTCGGCCAGTTCGTCGGCCGGCTGGTGGTGCAGGCGCCGGGCGAAGGTGTCGATGATGGCTTGGCGCGCAAGGCCGCGACCCGTCGGGCCTTTCACCGCCAGGATGAAGGGGAAGCCGAAGCGTTCGTTGTAGCGGGCGTTGAGCTGGTGCAGGCGCGCGAATTCGTCGGGCGAGCAGCGATCCAGCCCCGAGCTGGCCTGTTCGCCGCGCGACTCGATCGTCAGGTCGCCGGCGATGGCCGCCTTGCCGGCCAGTTCGGGATGGGCGCGCAGCAGCGCCAGGCGTTCGTCGAGCGCCGCGCCGTCGACCGCGTCCTGCAAGGCCAGCTTGAGCGTGGCCAGGCTGGCGAATGGCCGCTGCGTGGCGGCGCGCGCGGCGATCCAGGGCGAGTGTTCGTAGATGCCGCGCAGGGCGTCGATGAAGGCGCTGGCGCCGCAACTATTGAGCTTCTCGATCGTGGTCATGGCGTCTCCTGCAAGGAAGCTGTCGATGATACGTGCTGCTGATGCGGCGCGGCATATGGGCGGGCGCATGGCCACATTCACCCTGCAGATATACCGCTGACGATGTTCAGTCCTGCACCAGCGCGCGCGCCGCGCCGCTCACCAGATCACGCAGCCATTTGTGCTCGGTCGACTGATGCACGCGCTGGTGCCACAGCTGATAAAAGCGCATCGGCGGAAACTTGAGCGGCACCGTAAAACTCTTCAAAGGCAGCGTCTTCTCGAACGCGCGGATGAACTGGCGCCCAGTGGTCAAGACCAGGTCGCTTTGGGTCAGCATGTACGGGATCACGCCGAAGTAGGGCGACTCCACCGCGACCCTGCGCTGCAAGCCTTCGCGTTCGAGGAAGGCGTCGATCACGCCGTGGTAGCCGGCCAGCATCTGGGTCGGGGCCACGTGCGGCAGCGACAGATAATCCTCGAGCGTCATCGCGTCCGGTGCGGTGCGCCGTGCATATGGGCTGTCGGCGCGCATGGTGCAGATGATCGGGTCTTCGAACAGCTTCGAGATGTGCAGGTGCGCCGGCGGCTCGTCCCAGTTGGCGATCACCAGGTCCATCTCGCCGTCGGACAGCATGCGCAGGTAGTCGGTGCCGGGGCCGAGGCCGTGAATCACCACCTTGCTATTGGGCGAGCCGCGCCGCACCGCCGCCACCACATTCGGCAGGAAGCGCATGTCGAGATAGTCGGGCGCGGCGATGTGGAAGGTGCGCGCCGCTTCTTCCGGCACGAACGGCGCCTTGCGCACGAACAGGCTCTCGGTTTCGTCGAGGATGCGCTTGGCCGGCTTGAGCAGGCTTTCGCCATGCTGCGTCGGCACCATGCCGCGCGCGCCGCGCACCAGCAGCGGGTCGCCCGTCAGCTCGCGCAACTTGCGCAGCGAGGCCGAGATCGAGGGCTGCGGCTGGTTCAGCTTGAGCGCCACGCGCGACACGTTCTTCTCCACCAGCAGCAGGTACAGGATGCGGATCAGGTGCAGGTCGAGGTGCAGGGGCAGGCTGGCCATGGCGAAAAGGCAGTGTGTATATCGAGAGGGATATGTCGAATATACGCTAGTTTTCATGTTGCAGAAATGGAAATCGGCGTATCTTCAAGGGCATCGCCAGAGCGCCGGCGCACGCCATGCAGGCGGCATGACCTCCCCAATCGCATCGAAGGAAAACGCATGGATTTCGGATACCTGGCGCCGTACGGTCTCGAATGGCTCAATTTGCTGGTGCGCTGGCTGCACATCATCGCCGGCATCGCCTGGATCGGCGCCTCGTTCTATTTCGTCTGGCTCGATAACTCGATCCGCCCGCCGGCGCCTGATTCCGATCTGGCGAAGAAGGGCGTGTCGGGCGAACTGTGGGCGGTGCACGGCGGCGGCTTCTATAACCCGCAGAAGTACCTGGTGGCCCCAAGCGAGCTGCCCAAGGAGCTGCACTGGTTCAAGTGGGAGGCCTATACCACCTGGCTGTCCGGCTTCGCGCTGCTGGTGATCGTCTACTACCTGAATGCGCGCGCGATGATGGTCGACCGCAGCGTGGCCGATTTGTCGTCCTTGCAGGCGGTCGGCGTCGGGCTGGGGAGTTTGATCGGCGGCTGGATCGTCTATGACCTGCTATGCCGCTCGCCGCTGGGCAGCCGTCCGCTGGCGTTTGGCGCTGTCATCTATCTGTTTTTGGTCGGTAGCAGCTGGGTACTCGGCCACCTGCTCAGCGGCCGCGCCGCCTACCTGCACGTGGGTGCGATGATCGGCACCATGATGGTGGCGAATGTGGCGATGCTGATCATCCCGGGCCAGCGCAAGATGGTCAACGCCATGCTGGCGGGCGACAAGCCCGACCCGGCGCACGGGATCAAGGCCAAGCAGCGCAGCGTCCACAATAACTACTTCACGCTGCCGGTGCTGTTCATCATGATCAGCAACCACTATGCGATGACCTACAACCACCGCCACGCGTGGGCGGTGCTGGGTGCGATCATGCTGGCCGGCGTGTTGATCCGCCACTTCTTCAACCTGCGCCATCGCGGTCGCATCGAATGGAAGTATCCGCTTGGCGGCGTCGCGGTATTGCTGGTGCTGGCAGTGCTGCTGGCGCCGTCCGCGCCGGTGCGCGTCGAGGCCGCGCCGATCGCCGGCGGCGAGGCCGCGCGTTTCGCCAAGGTGCGCACCATCATGGACCAGCGCTGCGTGTCGTGCCACGCGGCGCAGCCGACCCAGCCCGGCTTTGCCGCGCCGCCGGCCGGCGTGATGCTGCACACGTCAGAACTGGTGACGCAGAATGCCGCGCGCATCTACCAGCAGACGGTGCAACTCAAGGCCATGCCGCTGGCGAACCTGACCCACATGACCGACGCCGAACGGGCCCAGGTTGGCGCCTGGTTCGAGGCCGGTGCGCATGCCGGAGACGCGCCATGAGCACGACCCTGAACGAGCAGCTGCTGGCCTGGATCGACGCCCACTTCGACCAGCAGGTCGCCTTCTTGCAGCAGGTGGTGCGCATCCCCACTGACAATCCGCCGGGCGACACCGCGCCGCATGCCGAGATGGTGGCGGCGCTGCTGGAAGCGGATGGCTGGCCGGTCGAGCGCCATCCGGTGCCGGCATCAACGGTGCACGACTACGGCATGGCCAGCATCGTCAACCTGATCGTGCGCCGTGCGTACGACGCGGGCGGGCCGACGCTGGCGCTCAATGCCCACGGCGACGTGGTGCCGCCGGGCGAGGGCTGGACCCATCCGCCTTACGGGGCGGTGGTGGAGGACGGCTACCTGTACGGGCGCGCGGCGGCGGTCTCGAAGAGCGACTTCGCGACCTACGTGTTTGCGGTGCGCGCGCTCGAAGCGCTGGGCGTGCCGCTGGCCGGCAGCATCGAACTGCACTTCACCTACGACGAAGAAGTCGGCGGCCTGCTGGGGCCGGGCTGGCTGCTGGAGCAGGGCCTGACGCGGCCCGACTACGTGATCGCAGCCGGCTTCAGTTACGCCATCGTCACCGCCCATAACGCCTGCTTGCAGCTGGAGGTGACGGTGCACGGCAAGGCCGGACATGGCGCGATGCCCGAGCTGGCGGTGGACGCGCTGCAGGCTGCCACGCGCATCCTGAATGCGGTCTATGGCGCGTTGCCGGCGCTGCAGAAAATCCGCAGCAGCGTGGCCGGGATCGACTCGCCGACCATGATCGTCGGCCGCATCGAGGGCGGCACCAACACCAACGTGGTGCCGGGCACGGTGACGCTGAAGCTGGACCGGCGCATGATTCCCGAAGAGGATCCGGTGCAGGTCGAGGCCCAGGTGCGCGCGCTGATCGAGGATGCGGTGCGCGATGTGCCGGGGATTACGCTGTCGATCCGGCGCCTGCTGCTGTCGCAGGCATTGCGGCCCTTGCCCGGCGTGGCGCCGCTGGTGGCGAGTTTGCAGCGGCACGGCCACGCCGTCATCGGTGAGGAAATCCCGGCCGTCGGCACGCCGCTGTATGCCGATGCGCGGCTGTACGGCGAGCATGGCATCCCGGCGCTGCTGTACGGCGCCGGGCCGCGCACGGTGGAAGAGGCGAATGCCAAGAAGGCGGACGAACGGCTGCTGCTGGAAGACTTGCGGCGCGCGACCAAGGTGGTGGCATTGACGCTGCTTGATTTCCTCGGACCCGATCAGCCAGGCAGTGGTGGCACCAGTGCCAGCATGTGAGCATCGACGAATCGATCGCCCAACTTGAGCCTGTTGCGCGCCACGCCTTCTTCGATGGCGCCGGCTTTTCGCGCCGTACCCAGGCTGGCCGTATTGCCTACGCCAATGACGATCTCGATACGGCCAAGCTTGAGTTCATCGAAGCCGAAGCGCGCGAGCGCGCGTACTGCGTCGGTCGCCGCGCCACGCCGGTGGAACGACTGGCGCACCCAGTATCCGAGATTGCAGTATTCGTGCAGGCGGTTAATCTGGTTCAGGCCACATCCGCCAACGAATGCGCCCGACTGCGCGTCAAAAATGCCGAACTCGAAACCGCTTCGATCTTTCCAGCCTTGCTGGCACCGATCGATCCAGACGTGCGCATCGGCCTCGGAATAGTGCGGGTGAGCCCAGGGCATCCATGCCGCTAACGTGGGCGACGATTCGACCACGGCATCAACAAAACCTGGCGCATCGCCAGGCGTGAACGGGCGAAACATGAAGTTAGCGGAACGCAGCATGCAATCAGTCTGTCATTGGCAGTTCGTGGAACCCGCCGGATTTTTCGCTCAGGCGGCCAGGCGGGGTTCAGCGACTTGCTCGAGCACGCGAGGCGAGAGCACAGCAGCGCGCAACACCTGAGCACTGGGTTTGCTTTTCGATTCAAACCGTACCGTGCGAATCCCCGCTTGCTGCAGCCGCGCGTCGCGGATCTTGTCCTTGCTGCGCGAGTGGGTCCGGTCATCGAGTTCGACCACGGCCACGACACTGCACCTTCTGTCGCAGACGACATAATCGGCACGCTGCTGCGCGATCCTCAAGCGGTCGGCATGGGCCTGTTTCTTGTCGCGGCTCGCTGCCTCGATCAGGGCTGTCATGGCGACCTGCGGGAAGATATAGTAGTCCGGAAGCGCGACGACCAGACGGCCGAAGAATTCGGCTTCATTCTCCGTCATCAGCTCGCGTGCTTTATATGTTCCTGCCTGACGTGCACCTTTGATCAACGACGAAACAAGGAGGATCGCCACGACCAGAAGGACCAACACCACAATCGATATTTCCATGCCAATTTCCGTCTTCTTGCTGGCCATACTGCCGCGCAGGCAGTCCGAGCCGTGTATCTATTTGCCCGTTAATCGAACGACATCGGGCGCATCAGGCAGTCGAGTCAATGCCGACGCAAGCAGCCTTTGTTGTTGCTCAGCAAGATAGCACTTCCAGTGCCTTGAAACGTTCACGGAATGTCACGCAGGTCAAGCCGGGGCGATAATTTTTGATATTGAGACTCATACTGTTCGCGAAGGAAGTCGGGCCTGGCATCGGCATACGTAAAGGCGTCGAGCCATGAAAAAAGGCGCCCCGCGGGGCGCCTCGATCTTGCCTTGTTACTGCTCGCCCGGCTTTTTCAGCGTGCGCTCGAACAGCTGGTAGATGCGGCGGTACTGGTCGTACCACGCTTCCGGCTGCACGTAGCCGTGACGTTCGAGCGGGTAGCTGGCCAGCTCCCAGTGGTCCTTCTTCATCTCGATCAGGCGCTGCGCCATGCGCACCGAGTCCTGGTAGAACACGTTATCGTCGATCATGCCGTGCGAGATGAGCAAGTGGCCCTTCAGGTTCTGGGCGTACTCGATCGGCGACGACTTTTTATACGCTTCCGGGTCGATGTCGGGCGTATTGAGGATGTTGGCGGTGTAGCCGTGGTTGTAGGTGGTCCAGTCGGTGACCGGGCGCAGCGCGGCGCCGGCCTTGAACACCTCGGGGGCGCGCATCAGCGCCATGAAGGTCATGAAGCCGCCGTAGCTGCCGCCGTACACGCCGACATTGGCCGCGTCGCCCTGATGCTGGCCGACCATGTACTGGACGCCGTCGAGGTAGTCGTCCAGTTCCGGGTGACCCATCTGGCGGTAGATCGCGGTGCGCCATGCGCTGCCGTAGCCTTTCGAGGCGCGGTAGTCCATGTCCAGCACCACGTAACCCTTTTGCACCAGCAGGTTGTGGAACATCTGCTCGCGGAAGTAGTTTGGATAACGGCGGCTGACGTTCTGCAGGTAGCCGGCGCCGTGCACGAACATCACGATCGGGTATTTTTTGCCGGCTTCCAGCTGGGCCGGACGATACAGCTTGGCCCATACCGGATCGCCACCGGCGCGCGACGGCACCGCCACGTATTGCGGCTCGATCCACTCGCGCGCCTTGAAGTCGGCCGAGCGGGTGTCGGTCAGTTTGGTGGCCGCGCCGCCGGAGACGGGCACGGTGGCGATCTGCACCGGCGTGTAGCTGGCCGACCAGTGCACCAGCAGCTTGTCTTCGTTCGGCGACAGGGCGAAGCGTTCGACGCCATCCATCTGCGTCACTTCGCGCACGGCGCCGGTCTTGGCGTTGACGGCGCAGACTTCGTAGTCGCCCGGGTTGGCACGGTTGCACATCATGTAGGCGGTGCCGCCGTCATGGGTCCAGCGCACGTCGCCGGCTTCCCATTTGCCGCTGGTAAGCGCGCGCGCGGCGCCGTTGCCGGCCGTGTCCTTGGTGTACAGGTGCGAGTAGCCGCTTTCTTCCGACAGGTACCACACGGTGCGGTTGTCGGGCAGCCAGCCGAATTCGGCGTTGTCGTAATTGACCCAGGCCTTGTCGGTCATGCGGTGCAGCGGCTGCAGCCTGGCCGCAGGCAGATCGACGCCGGCGATCCAGCGGTCCTTGTTGTCGACCGCACGCAGCATCACGGCGACCCTGGCGCCATTGGCGCTCCATTCGATGGCGTCGGCGCCGTCGGCGATGCGCACCGGGCGGTTGCCTTTCAAGGGATCCTTCTTGGCGGCAGCGCGCAGGTCGGCCAGCGGGTCGACCGTGATGCCGGGCAGGGCGTCGAACGGCACGTCTTGCACGCGATTGGTACGCAGGTCGACCAGTTTGAGTTGCTGCGCCACCGGCATATTGCGGCCGACGCGGGTGCGTACGTCTTCGGTTTCCTCGTAGCCCGATTCATTCACGTAGCGCGGCATCTTGCCGGCGCGGCCCTTATCAACACCCTTGGCGGCGGTGACCACCAGCAGCCAGCGGCCGTCGGGCGACAGCGAGCTGCCTTCGATCGTGACCTTGTCGCCGAAGTAGACCGGGGTCGGCGCCATCGAGCCGTCCACGCGGCGCAGTTCGTCGCCGCGCGCGCGTAGGGCGTCGCGATCATCCTTCTGGCGCTGCAGGTGGGCGATCAGGCGCAGTTCGGTGGCGCGGTAGCTGTCGTCTTCGGGGGCGTTCGGGTCTTTCGCGGCGCGCGGCAGGGCGGCCGGGCCGACTACCTTGCTGGCGCGGTCCCACACGAACCAGTCGCTGCCGATGCGGTACTGGACCGCGCGTTCGTCGGCGGCGTACTGCAGCGCTTCGATGCGCGCGGCGCCGCGCGTGATCTGGGTCAGGGCGCCGTTTTTGAGGTCGCGCTCGAACAGGTCGCCGTTGCGCAGCACCAGCATGCGCTTGTGCTCGCGGTCATAGACCACGTCGCCACTGTCGATCTTGCCCAGTTCCGCATCCGACACCAGGCGCGGTTTGCCGGCCACTGCCTGGAACGTGTCGCGCACCGGCGAGCCGTCGCGCTTCTGTTTGTAGTACACCTGCTTGCCGTCCCAGCTCCACCAGGCGGCTTCCACCGGGGTGCCGATCCAGTCGGGGTTGGACATGGCCTGGTCGAGCGTGATCGGCGTCGAGGCCGAAGCTGGCGTCGCAATCAGCGCCGCGAGCAGGGAAGAGAGGGTAAGCGCAGGTAGTCGCATCGTCGTGTCTTTATAGTGAAGAATGGCTTTCTTGCCAGAAATGCGAGGAGCATTCTAGCGCAGCCATCGACCGCGACAGACGTAAGGACAGAGGTTTTTTTGCTGTAAAGACAAGCGCCGGCGGATCGTGCGATCGGCCGGCGCGCGGAGCAGTCGGCGTTTTTACGCCGCAGCTCGCTATAACTGTTGACTGCTTAGATTGCCTTGTACGGGCCTTTTGGCGGACGCGGCAGGAACATGGCGACGCGCGCGGCCACGCCGACGACGGCCAGGGCGATGGTCAGGTATTCGAGTGGATGCATGATTAACCCCGCACTGCTGGCGCGTAGCCGCCGTGGGCGACGTACAGTTCTTGCGAGAAGCTGCTCACCGCGGCGATGGCAGTAGCGAAGAAGTTGATGCTTTTGATGGCTGCAGTCATGATTGACCTCCTGATATAAATACTGTGATGTTGCGTTGCAGTATAGGGAGGCTGTCGTCATAAACGAACTTTAGATTCATGATTGCCGCGATCAGGTTTGCGAATAATTGTTAAGTTGCTCTCAGGCAAGTTATGCGGTAGGCGCATATCTTGTGAATCAGCAACTGTATAAGAAGGGCTTGGAAGAATGTGACCGCCGGTAGGTGGTGTGATTCTTGCATATCGGAAGCATATGAAATCGCGAGACAAGCAATCACCCCATCTGCGGATCGTTGTCGTGTTTTCCGCAACACTGTCCGCCATGGACGCCGATACCGGGCCAGACGGCGTACCCGATCCGCGCCAGGCGGCGCAAGCGCGGCGCAGTACCGCCCTGCGTATCGGCCTGCTGGAATCCGGCTACGACCTGGTCGCTTCGCTGCCGGCCGACGTGTTCCTGCCCGAGCGCATCGCCCAGCTGCAGCCCGACCTGATCATCGCCGACAGCGAATCCGACGCGCGCGACGTGCTGGAACACATCGTGATCGCTACCCGCGCCGCGCGCCGTCCGATCGTCCTGTTCACCGAAGACGATGCGCCCAGCAGCATGGACGCGGCGCTGGACGCCGGGGTGTCGGCGTATATCGTGGCCGGGCTGCAGGCCGAGCGGGTCAAGCCGGTGCTGGACGTGGCGCTGGCGCGCTTCCGGCGCGAACAGCGCCTGCTCGACGAATTGAACGACACGCGCCAGAAGCTGCTTGATCGCAAGGTGTTAGAGCGCGCCAAGGGCCTGTTGATGGCGCGTCACGGCTTGAGCGAAGAGCAGGCCTACGCGCGCCTGCGCACGCTGGCGATGAACAAGAACATGAAGCTGGCGGACGTCGCGCAGCGCCTGATCGACGTGGAAGACCTGCTGGGCTGAGCCCCCGCAGCGCACAAGGATACCTATGACATTGGCAGGCAAGGGCGCATGGATCGCCGGCACCGACCGCCCCGAACTGGAAACCGTCCGCATCGGCTTCATGCCGCTGGCCGACTGCGCGCCGCTGGTGATGGCGTCGGTGCTGGGTTTTGACGAACAGTATGGCGTGCGCTTTGCGCTCAGCCGCGAGCTGTCCTGGACCGGCATGCGCGAGCGCCTGGTCGGCGGCCAGCTGGATGCGGCCCAGGTGCTGCAAGGCTTGCTGTACGGGGTGCAGGCCGGCATCGGCACGCGCGCCTGCGACATGGCGCTGTTGATGAACCTGAACCAGAACGGCCAGGGCATCACGCTGGCGCGCCCGTTCGGGGCCGCCGCGCACGATCCGGCGGCGCTGGGACAAATGATGCGCGCGCAAGGACGGCGCCTGACGCTGGCCCACACTTTCCCGACCGGGAACCACGCCATGTTCCTGTCGTACTGGCTGGCCGCCGGCGGCATCGATCCCTTGCGTGACTGTTCACTGGTGACGGTGCCGCCGAACCAGATGCCGGCCAGCCTGGCGGCCGGTCACATGGATGGCTTCTGCGCCGGCGAGCCGTGGGGCCAGCGCGCACTGCGCGACGGCGCCGCGGTGCCGGCCGCGTCGAGCGAACAGATCTGGCCCGATCACCCGGGCAAGGCGCTGGGCGTGCGCGCCGACTTTGCCGCCACCCATCCGAACACCTGCCGCGCCATGATCGCCGCGCTGCTCGAGGCGGCGCGCTGGCTGGATGCGTCGCGCGCCAATCGCGAAGCGGCGGCCGAGGTGCTGGCCAGTCCGGCTTATGTGAACGCGGGGCGCGAGGTGCTGCAGTACTGCCTGGCCGGGCCGGAAGCGAACGCCTGGCGCGGACGCGGGCACCATGGATTGCGTTTCCATGGCGACGGCGAAGCCAACTTCCCGTGGCTGTCGGATGGCATGTGGTTCATGGCGCAGCACCGGCGTTGGGGCTTGCGCATCGATGCCGATGGCGCGCCGGGCGATCTGGCCATAGCGCAGCAAGTCAACCGCATCGACCTGTATCGCGAGGCGGCCGAACGCGCCGGCGTGGCGTTGCCAGGCGATGTTGTACGGCGCTCGACGCTGATCGATGGCGCGACGTGGGGCGGAACTTGAACTGGTGCGCGTCGCTGCATCATTCTGGGGACTCGCGCACCGCAATGCAGCATCGCCCCGGCGCGTGGTCAGCGCCGTCCCTGTAGCCGCCCGATGGCACGGCTCTTGCTCATACTCCTTGCAGGGTCAATGACGATCCTCACTATTTCAGCGTCGGCCTAACGAGGGGCCGGCACCAGGACAAAGGCGTCCGCGACTTCTGCAGCAGCAGGAGCGCGGACGCCTTTTTGTTTTCAAGCGATCCTTTCGAAGGAAGCGACATGGCCGGCAAAGCAGACAGCATCAAGCTCTTCTCGTTCACAGGCGCCCCGATGCGCGCCTTCCACCTGACCTGGGTGGCCTTTTTCATCTGTTTCTTCGCCTGGTTCGCCTGCGCGCCCCTGATGCCAGTCATCAAGGGCGAGTTTGGCCTGAGCGTCGAGCAGATTGCCAATATCAATATCGCCGCGGTGGCGATCACGATCTTCGTGCGATTGCTGGTCGGCCCGCTGTGCGACCGCTTCGGCCCGCGCAAGACCTATACCGGCTTGCTGTTGCTGGGCGCGATTCCCGTGCTCGGCGTGGCCACCGCGCAGAGCTACGAAAGCTTCTTGCTGTGCCGCCTCGGCATCGGCGCGGTCGGGGCCAGCTTCGTGATTACCCAGTACCACACCTCGGTCATGTTCGGCCCCAAAGTGGTCGGCACCGCCAACGCGGCGGCTGCCGGTTGGGGCAATGCCGGCGGCGGCGCGGCGCAGGCGATCATGCCGCTGCTGATGACCGCTGTCGTGATGCTGGGCGTGAGCCAGACCATGAGCTGGCGCGTGGCGCTGGTGGTGCCGGGCGTGATGATGATCGTGATGGCGTTCTTCTACTGGCGCTACACCCAGGATTGCCCGGCCGGTAATTACGACGAGTTGCGCAAGACGGGTCAGATGCCGCAGGAGAGCAGCAAGGGAGGCTGGGCCAGCTTCGTCGAAGGCTGCCGCAACCACCGCGCCTGGCTGCTGTTCGTCACCTACGGCGCCTGCTTTGGCATCGAGATCTTCATCCACAACATCGCCGCCGTGTATTACGTCGACCATTTTGATTTGTCGCTGGCGCAGGCCGGCCTGGCGGCCGGCAGCTTCGGTCTGCTGGCGCTGTTCGCGCGGGCGCTGGGCGGCTGGCTGTCGGATCGTGCGGCAAGCAATGGCGACCTGAATCGGCGCGTCACCGTGCTGTTCGTGCTGATGATCGGCGAAGGTTTCGGTTTGCTGCTGTTCGCCCAGGCCGATGCGGTGATGTTCGCCGTGATCGCGATGCTTGTGTTCGGCCTGTTCACCCACATGGCGTGCGGCGCCACTTACGCGCTGGTGCCGTTCATTGCGCCGAAAGCGCTGGGCGGCGTGGCCGGCATCGTCGGCGCCGGCGGCAACGTCGGCGCGGTGGCGGCGGGCTTTTTGATGAAGGGGACGGGCGACATCAAGCAGACCCTCACTATCTTGAGCGGCCTGGTACTGGTGGCGAGCGTGTGCGCCATCGCGGCGCGCTTCGGCGCTGCCGATAGCGCGGCTGCCCCGGTCGCAGCGACAGCATAAAGGACGCATCATGCATATCGTCGTCATCGGCCACGGAATGGTGGGCCACAAATTTGTCGAAACCCTGGCCGCCAGCGCTGACAGCGACCTGCGCGTCACGATCCTGGGCGAAGAACCGCGTGCGGCCTACGACCGCGTGCACCTGTCGGAATTCTTTGCCGGGAAGAGCGCCGACGCCCTGTCGCTCGTGTCGGCGGGCTTCTTCGAGCGCGACGACATGGTGCTGCGCCTGAATGCGAAAGTGGTCGGAATCGACCGCGCCGCGCAGACGGTGACGCTGGCCGATGGCGCCAGCGTGTCCTACGACCGGCTGGTGCTGGCCACAGGCTCCTATCCTTTCGTGCCGCCGGTCCCGGGCTTTGATCGCAAGGACTGTTTTGTCTATCGCACCATCGAAGACCTGGAGGCGATGCAGGAATGCGGATCGAGGTCGGGCACCGGTGTCGTGATCGGCGGCGGCCTGCTTGGCCTCGAATGCGCCAAGGCGCTGCGCGACCTGGGCCTGCAGGCCCACGTGGTCGAATTCGCGCCGCGCCTGATGGCGGTGCAGGTCGACGATCCAGGTGCACGCGTGCTGCGCACCCGCATCGAGGAATTGGGCGTCGGTGTCCACACCGGCAAGAATACGCTGGCGATTGTCGACGGCGAAGAGGCCACGCACCGCATGCAGTTCGCCGACGGCAGCCATCTCGAGACGGACATGATCGTGTTCTCGGCTGGCATTCGCCCGCGCGACGAACTGGCGCGTTCGGCCGGCCTGCAGATCGGTGCGCGTGGCGGCATCGCCATCGACGAGCGCTGCCTGACGTCCGATCCGCACATCTACGCCATCGGCGAATGCGCGTTGTGGAATGGCCAGCTGTTCGGCCTGGTGGCGCCGGGCTACGACATGGCGCGCACCGCCGCCAAGCACCTGCTGGGCGCGCAGTGCAGCTTTGTGGGCGCCGACATGAGCACCAAGCTCAAACTGATGGGCGTGGACGTGGCCAGCTTCGGCGACGCCCATGGCGCCACGCCGGGCAGCCGCAGCTACCAGTTCACCGACGAGCGCAAACAGGTGTACCGCAAGATCGTGGTGTCGAGTTGCGGCAAGTACCTGCTGGGCGGGGTGCTGGTGGGCGACGCCGCCCCCTACGGCGCGCTGCTGCAGACAATGCTCAACAAGATCGAGCTGCCGGAAGCGCCCGAATACCTGATCCTGCCCGACGGCGGCGGCGCGGCGCGTCCCGCCATCGGCGTCGACAAGCTGCCGGCCACGGCCCAGGTCTGCTCGTGCAACGACGTCAGCAAGGGCGCACTATGCGAAGCCGTGGCTGGCGGCGCCACCACGATCGGCGCGCTGAAAAGCTGCACCTCGGCCGGTACTGCCTGCGGCGGCTGCGTGCCGCTGGTGACCCAGGTGCTGGGTGCCGAACTCAGAAAGCTGGGCGTGGCCGTCAACAACCACCTGTGCGAGCACTTCGCGTATTCGCGCCAGGAGCTGTACCACCTGGTGCGCGTCGAAGGGATCAAGGATTTTGGCGAGCTGTTGGCGCGCCACGGCAAGGGCCTGGGCTGCGAAGTGTGCAAGCCGACCGCCGCCAACATCCTGGCCTCGGTGTGGAACGAATTCGTGTTGAAACCCAGGCACGCCAGCCTGCAGGACTCGAACGACTACTTCCTCGGCAACATCCAGAAAGACGGCACGTATTCCGTGGTGCCGCGCATGCCGGGCGGCGAAGTCACGGCCGACGGCTTGATCGCGGTCGGCATGGTGGCCAAGAAGTACGGCCTGTACACCAAGATCACCGGCGGCCAGCGGGTCGACCTGTTCGGCGCGCGCGTGGAGCAGTTACCAGGCATCTGGGAAGAACTGATCGCGGCCGGCTTCGAATCGGGCCACGCCTACGGCAAGTCGCTGCGCACCGTGAAATCCTGCGTCGGCTCGACCTGGTGCCGCTTCGGCGTGGGCGACAGCGTGGGCTTTGCCATCACGCTCGAGAACCGCTACAAGGGCTTGCGCGCGCCGCACAAGATCAAGTTCGGCGTCTCTGGCTGCACCCGCGAATGCGCCGAGGCGCAGGGCAAGGACGTCGGCCTGATCGCCACCGACAAAGGCTGGAACCTGTACGTGTGCGGCAATGGCGGCATGAAGCCGCGCCACGCGGAACTGATCGCCTCGAACCTGACCGAAGAAGAGGTGGTGCGTTTGACCGACCGCTTTTTGATGTTCTACGTGCGCACCGCCGAACGCCTGCAGCGCACCAGCACCTGGCGCGAGAATCTGGAAGGCGGGCTGGATTACCTCAAGGCGGTGGTGGTCGAGGACAGTCTCGGCATCGGCCATGAACTCGAGGCGCAGATGCAGCACGTGGTCGACACCTATGCCTGCGAGTGGAAGGAAGCCGTCACCAACCCCGAAGTGCGGCGCCGTTTCCGTCACTTCGTCAACAGCGACGCGCAGGACGCCAACGTGATGTTCGTGCCGGAGCGCGGCCAGGTGCGGCCGGCCACGGCCGACGAACGCCGGCGCGTGATTCCCATCGCCAGCGCAGTGTAGAGGAGAACAATCATGCACCGAGACCTTCAACTCGAAAACTGGATCGCCGTCTGCGCGCTGGACGACATCGTGCCCGACACCGGCGTGTGCGCCTTGTTGAACGGGCGCCAGGTGGCCGTGTTCCGCGTGGGCGAGCTCGATCCGCGCGTGTTCGCGATCGACAACCACGACCCGATCGCCGACGCCGCCGTGCTCGCGCGCGGCCTGGTGTGCAGCATTGGCGAGCGTATCGCGGTTGCCTCGCCCATCTACAAGCAGCACTTCGACCTGCAAAGCGGCGAATGCCTGGAAGCGCCGGCGCAGTCGGTGGCCAGCTATCCGGCGCGCATCGAGGCCGGCCAGGTCTGGGTCGCCGCATGAAGCCCTCTTTGGTTGTCGTCGGCAACGGCATGGCCGGCATGCGCACGGTGGAAGAACTGCTGGCGCTGGACGCCGGCCTGTACGACATCACCGTGTTCGGCGCGGAGCCGCGCGTGAACTACAACCGCATCCTGCTCTCGCCGGTGCTGGCCGGCGAAAAGACGGCGGACGAGATCGTGCTGCATCCGCGCAGCTGGTACGAAGACAACGGCATCACGCTGCACGCGGGCGACCCGGTAGTGGCGATCGACCGCAAGCGCCGCATCGTGCGTTCGCAATCGGGTCTCGAGGTCCGCTATGACCGCCTGCTGCTGGCCACCGGCTCGCAACCATTCATCGTGCCGGTGCCGGGCGCCGGGTTGCCCGGCGTGGTGGGCTTTCGCGATCTGGACGACGTCGACACCATGCTGGCGGCGGCGCGCCGGGGAGGCCACGCAGTGGTGATCGGCGGTGGCCTGCTCGGCCTGGAAGCGGCCAACGGCCTGCTCAAGCGCGGCATGGCCGTGACGGTGGTGCATCTGACCGGCAGCTTGCTGAACCAGCAGTTGGATGGCGACGCCTCGCTTTTATTGAAGGCGGCGCTCGAGGTACGCGGCCTGCGCATCCTGCTTGGCGTGCAGACTGCAGCCATCCTCGGCGCTGGCAGGGTCGAAGGCATCCGTTTCGCCGACGGGCTGGAACTGGCGGCCGACCTGATCGTGATGGCGGCCGGCGTGCGTCCGAATGTGGCGCTGGCACGCGCTTGCGGCCTGCACGTCGAGCGCGCCATCGTGGTCGACGACACGCTGCAAAGCTTTGATCCGCGCGTGTACGCGGTGGGCGAATGCGTCCAGCACCGCAAGGCCACCTTTGGTCTAGTCGCGCCGATCTGGGACCAGGCACGCGTCTGCGCCGCCCATCTGGCGGGCCTGGGCCACCGGCGCTACGTGCAGCAAGCCACCGCCACCAAGTTGAAAGTCACCGGGATCGACCTGTACTCGGCCGGCGACATCGTCGGCGCAGCGGGCACCGAAGACCTGGTACTGCGCGACCGCCGCGCCGGCGTCTACAAGCGCCTGGTGCTGCAAGGCGCTCGCCTGACCGGCGCGGTGCTGTACGGCGACGTAGCCGACGGCCCGTGGTACTTTGACCTGATCGCGCGCGGAGCAGACGTTTCGGCGCTGCGCGAGCGATTGCTGTTCGGACCTGCCTTGTGCGAGGCGCAGGCCGCATGAAGAGAGACCCTATGCCGATTTCCCAGCAACCGGTGTGCACCACTTGTCCGTATTGCGGCGTCGGCTGCGGCGTGAAGGCCACGCCGCTCGGCGACGGCGGCGCGCTGATCGAAGGCGATGCCGATCACCCGGCCAGCTTCGGGCGCCTGTGCGTCAAGGGCGCGGCGCTGGGCGAGACGCTCGGCCTGGACGGGCGCCTGCTGCATCCGATGCTGCGTCGCGAAAGCGCTTTGCGCCGCGCCGGATGGGATGAAGCACTCGACATCGTGGCCGCAGGCTTCGCGCGCATCGTCGCCGAGCACGGGCCGGACGCGGTGGCGCTGTACGTCTCGGGCCAGATCCTGACCGAGGACTACTACGTCGCCAACAAATTGATGAAGGGCTACATCGGCAGCGCCAACATCGACACCAATTCGCGTCTGTGCATGTCTTCCGCCGTGGCCGGCCACAAGCGCGCCTTTGGCGAAGACATCGTGCCGGGGTGTTACGAGGACTTCGAGCTGGCCGATACGATCGTGCTGGTCGGCTCGAACGCGGCCTGGTGCCATCCGACGCTGTTCCAGCGCATCGCCCGCGTCAGGCAAGCGCGCCCGGACCTGCGCATCGTGGTGCTCGACCCGCGCCGCACCGCCACCTGCGAACTGGCCGACCTGCATCTGCCGCTGAAGGCGGGCACCGATGTGCATCTGTTCAATGGCTTGCTGGCGTATCTCGATCGCCAGGGCGTTACCGACCGTGCTTTCGTCGACGCCCATACTTCGGGGCTGGACGCAGCGCTCGATGTCGCCCGGATCGACGGCGACATCGATCAAGTGGCACACGCCTGCGGCCTCGATGCCGCCGACCTGCGCACGTTCTACGACCTGTTCGCGCGTACCGACAAGATCGTCACCGCGTTCTCGATGGGCGTGAACCAGTCGACCAGCGGCACCGACAAGGTCAACGCCATCATCAACTGCCACCTGCTCACGGGCCGCATCGGCAAACCGGGCATGGGACCGTTCTCGCTGACCGGCCAGCCGAACGCGATGGGCGGGCGCGAAGTGGGCGGCCTGGCCAATATGCTCTCCAGCCACCTGGAACTCGACAATCCGCAGCACCGCGACGCCGTGCGCACGTTCTGGGAAGCGCCGCGCATCGCCGAGCGTCCGGGCCTGAAGGCGGTCGACCTGTTCCGCGCGATCGAAGCGGGCACGGTGAAAGCGGTGTGGATCATGGCCACCAATCCGGTGGTCAGCATGCCCGACGCAGATCAGGTGCGGCGCGCGCTGGCCGCCTGCGAACTGGTGGTGGTGTCCGACGTCGTGGCCAGCACCGACCTGGCCCCGTACGCAAACGTGATGCTGCCGGCGCTGGCCTGGGGCGAGAAGGATGGCACGGTGACCAATTCCGAACGCCGCATCTCGCGCCAGCGCGCCTTCCTGCCGGCGCCGGGCGAGGCGCGCGCCGACTGGCAGGCGCTGTGCGGGGTGGCGCGGCGTATGGGCCACGCCGGCTTCGAGTACGCGGGCGCGCACCAGATCTTCGACGAGCATGCGCGCCTGTCGGTGTGGCGCAACAACGAGGCGGATTGCCGGCGCATGTTCCGGCTCGATCCTTTGATCGGCATGGACGCTGCCGCGTATGACGCGCTGGCGCCGGTGCAGTGGCCATTGCAGGCGCCCGACAGCGGCGTGGCGCGCCTGTTCGGCGACGGCCGTTTCGCCCATCCGGACGGCAAGGCGCGCTTCATCGCCACCACGCCGCGCCTGCCCGCGAACACGGTCGGCGGCGACTATCCGCTGGCGCTCAATACCGGCCGCCTGCGCGACCAGTGGCACACCATGACGCGCACCGGCAAGTCGGCGCGCCTGGCGGGCCACGCGCCAGAGCCGTTCGTCGACCTGCATCCGCACGACGCGCTGCTGGCCGGCGTGCGCGAAGGCGAACTGGCGCGCGTGAGTTCGCGCTGGGGCGCAATGGTGGCGCGCGTGGCGCACGGTGGCGGCATCGCGCGCGGCGCTGCCTTCGTCCCGATCCACTGGAACGGCAGCAACGCGTCCGATGCGCGGGTTGGCGCGCTGGTCAATCCGGAAGTCGATCCGGTCTCGGGCGAACCCGAATTCAAGCACACGCCGGTGCGGATCGAACCGTTCGGGGTGGCCTGGTATGGCTTCATCCTCAGTCGCGCGGAACTGGACCTGGAGCGGGTTGCGCACTGGACCCGCGTGCGTGGCAGTGACTTCGTGCGTTATGAACTGGGTGGGCGCGAGCCGATGACGTTCGAGATGGCGCGCTCGCTGCTCGGCGCAGACGTGCAAGCCGACTGGATCGAGTATCAGGACAAGTCGGAAGGCATGCTGCGCACGGCGTTGATCGTGGAAGGGCGGTTGCAGGCGTGCCTGTTCGTGTCGCGCCGGCCCGACTTGCCGGCGCGCGCCTGGCTCGGCGAACTGATTGCGCAAGAAGGATTGAGCGCGCGCGAACGCGCCACGCTGCTGGCCGGACGCGCGCCGGCGCAAGGGCTTGAACCGGGACCGATCGTGTGTTCCTGTTTCGGGGTGGGCCGCAATACCATCTGCGCCGCGATCCGCGCCCAGGACCTGAAGACGGCGGCCGAAGTCACCGCCTGCGTGCGCGCCGGCGGCAACTGCGGTTCGTGCGTGCCGGAGATTACATCGCTGCTGCAGCAGACGCGCAGCAGCGTTCCCGCCTGATCCTGTCAAGCGCTTGCCTGCCGACCGCCCGAGTGGGCCGCAGCGGCAGGCAGCACTGCGCTTAACGCAGGGTGCGCGCGAAGAACTCGTCGGTGCGGTTGTTGGCCAGCGTCGCGGCGGCGGCGTCGTAGTGGTTGCCGTCCACGCGCGCGAAAGCATGGTCGGCGCCCGGGTAGATGTGCACTTCGGCATCGGCCTTTTCAGTCAGCGCGAGGCGGATCTGTTGCTGCGCGTCAGGGCCGATGTACTCGTCGGCGCCACCCAGGTGATACAGGATCGGCGCGCCGATGTTTTTGGCTTCGGCCAGGTATTGGTCGGTGCCGCCGCCGTAATAGGCCGCGAAGGCGTCGCCGTCGGTGCGCGCCGCGCTCAGGTAGGTCATCAAGCCACCCAGGCAGTAGCCGGTGACACCGACTTTACCGTTGCTGTTTTCCATCGTGCGCGCCGCGCTGATGGTGGCGGCGATGTCTTGTACGCCCTTGTCGAAATCATAGCTACCGTACAGCTCGAATGCCTTGGCCAGCTCGGCCTCGTTGGACGCCGACAGCGACAGGCCCGGCTCGGCGCGCCAGAACAGGTCCGGCGCGACCGCGATATAGCCCTTGGCCGCGTAGCTGTCGGCGATGGCGCGAATGCCGGGATTCACACCAAAAATTTCCTGCAGCACGATGATGACAGGGTAGGTACCAACGACATCGGGACGGGCGACGTAGCAGTCGAAGCTGCCTTCGGCGGTGGTGACGACGAGTTTTTCGGACATGGTGTTCCTTGTGGTTGAAGGTTGAGATGCCAGCCGGCAAAGATGTAAGAGGCCGGCCGAAGCCTTCCCATGATAAGGCCAGTCGCGTTAATCGAACAGTCACGCGCGCAGCGTGGACAGAGGAGACAAGCGTGGATGGCATCGATGATGCTGATTTGAATTTAATCCCACCGGAAATTATGTTATTTCTATTTGGCTAATTCTTATATGAATCTACGTGGTTTTATGGCCGCGTTATATGGAGAGTTTGATGGCGCGCAGAGGTATTGGTGTGGCCTTTCTTAATATGGCGGAAGCGGGATCGGATTTGTAGTTTATTGGGTTGAGCAATTTCTCGCACTATGCTGTTGGTAATGGGAAATTGCTGAACTGTTTAGCGCAAAGTGAACAGGCGGGTCGAACTATGGTGTTGCCATGAAAATGACTGATCCATTGGGTGAGGTCTTGAATCCAGATAAATTGCTGGATTCTCCCGGCGTGTCGGCACTTTTCGATTCCGGTGCAGGAAAAGCACGCAATCTGAGAATCAGCCTGAAACAATGGAAGATGTTTAATGCAGTCATCGATTTTGACGGTTTTTTTGGTGCCGCCGACAGTCTGCATGTCACGCAATCGACTGTCAGCCATGCCATCGCCAAACTACAAGAGCAACTGGGCGTGCCGCTGCTCGAATTAAAAGGGCGCAAAGCGCGCATTACCGAGGAAGGAAAAATATTATTGGAAAAATCGCGTGACCTGGTGCGGCATGCGATCGAACTCGAAGAATTGGCCGACCAGTTGCGTCAGGGCTGGGGCCCTGAAATTCGCCTGGTGACGGATCCCAGCTTTCCCTCCGACCTGCTCACGCAAGCACTGCGAAGCACGTCCTCGACGGCGCGCGCCATCCGCTTGCGCGTCAAGGAAGCCACGCCCGAGCAAGCCACGCTGGCCCTGCGCGACAACACGGCCGACCTGGCGATCAGCACCCGGGTGGCGTTCGGCTTCGCCGGCAGCAAGCTGATCGAGATCGAGCACGTGGCGGTGGCGCATCCCGAACATTCCCTGTTCGGCCTGAAGCGCGAGCTCACCCCGCATGACCTGCGCACCCACTGCCAGCTGGTTATTTCCGACGCCAACGATTATTTTCCTGCCGAAGTCGATGGCCATTTCCCGGGGCATGCGCGTGCGCGCAGCGTGACCGGTCTCGAGCGGGCGATCGGTCTGCTGAAGCAGGGTGTCGGCTATGCCTGGTTGCCGCGGCATCAGGTCCAGGACAGCGTCGATGCGAACGTGCTGCGGATCTTGCCGATCTCCAGTGGATTCAGTCACCGCACGCCCTTGTACCTCAATGCCGGCCGCCCCTTGTCGGCCGACTGTGCGACGCGCGGCTTCGCCGAGGCGCTGCATGCCTGCAGCGAACGTTTCGTCGGGCGCTGGCAATGAGCGGCGTCGGGCACGTGTTCCGTGTGCTGCCGCTGTCGCCCACGCCCGGCAACCGGCTTCGTGACGCCCGCCACGTGGCCTGCACCTCGGCGGCGCCGCGTCCGTACTGACCGATCCTCAGCATCCGACGACGCCGATCCATCATGAACCGATACCTTCAGCATCTGCGCAAGAAAAACCGGGATGGCGGCAAACTGTCCGAGTCCCTCTTCCAGCTGGGCGACATCCTCAGGAATATCCGGCTGATCGCCGGCGTGGCGTCGATCGTCGCAGTGTTCGGTATCGTGTACGCGCTGGGCGTAACACCGATGTACGAAGCCAACATCCTGATCCAGATCAAGCGCAACGCGCCACCTTCGGGAGAATTCCAGGTCGATGTCCCGGCCGCAACCGAGGTCGAAATCCTGCGCTCGCGCTCGATCCTGTCGCGTGTCGTCAGCTCGCTCAAGCTCGATATGCGGGTCGAGCCGAAACTGTTTCCGGTAATTGGCGCGTTCGTCGCAGAACAGAACCGCAAGATTTCCAACCCCGGCCTGTTCGGCGAGGGCGGTTATGTCTGGGGGGCGGACAACCTCCAGATAGCCTCGTTCAATGTACCGCAAGCCATGCTGCAACGTCCCTTCGTGCTGACGGTCAGGCCTGGCGGCGGATTCCTGCTCGCGCAGGAAGAGCTGGGCGTGCGGCTGACGGGACGCGTCGGCCAGGCGGCCAAGGCCAGCACCAGATTCGGCGCCATCGACCTCCAGGTAGCGGCAATCCATGCCAAACCGGGCGCCCAGTTCATGCTGGTGCGCAGCTCTACCTTCCAGGTCGTCGAACAGCTGCAGCGCTCGCTGGCAATCTCGGAGCGCGGCAAACAGTCGAACGTGATCGGGGTGGCGCTGCGTGGCTCGAAACCTGAACTGATCAGTGCAATCCTGAATGCGGTCGGCAAGGAATACATCCAGCAGCAGGCCGCGCAGAAGTCGTCCGAAGCCAGGAGCCAGCTGCAGTTCTATGACCAGCAGGTCGCGGAATCGAAGCAGCGCCTGCAAAGCCTGGATGCGCGCCTGACCGAGCTGCTGCGCCTGCATGGCACCTCCGACCTGAGCGAAGAGGCGCGCATCCTGTCGCAGCAATCTGTAGCGCTGCAGGCCAAGCTGGCCGAGCGCGAACAGCGCAGGGTGGAACTATCGAGCCGCTTCGCCGAAGCGCATCCCGAGGTCGTGACGGTCGGCCGGCATATCCGTGAACTGCACCGCGACCTCGATGCCATCGAGGCCAAGCGCAAGACCATCGCTTCAGCCCAGCAAGAAGTCGTGATGGTCAATCGCGACAAGCAGATCAATAATGAAATGAATATCGCCTTGCTCAATGCGCGTCATAAGCTCGATGCACTGGCGCTGTCGAACAACGTCAATGTGCGGCTGGTGGACCGGGCCGAAGTGCCTGTACAAGCCGTGACGCTGGGACTGTCAGTCAGGATCGTCATGGCCTGTTTGCTGGGGCTGGCTCTCGGCATCGCGGCATCGCTCTTGAAAAACGCGCTGCTTGGAAGAAACGGCGCGCGCGAGTTCGAAACCGTGCGGCGCTTGATGAGCAGTGCCGGCAGCGCCGATGCCGATGCCGATGCCGATGCCGAGCGAAACGACGCACGCCACAAGAAATCGACGGAAAGTTGATTCTACAAGTTTGCCTGGCGATGCCTGCAGGTGCATCGCCAGGCAGGCGACGCGATGCGTCCATGTGCATCGCCGCAGCAAGGCATATTCCCCTCTGACGCGTCGCGGTCGCGCCAACTATTGGCGGGGCCGATGTCGTCGTATCCGGTGCCGATCCGGCGCACCGTCGCATTTCCCATTCCCCGGTTCGATGTCGCTATTTACGCTGCTGATTGGCGAACGAGAATTATTCTTGGACCAATCGAATTTCAACAACGTCAAAATTCTTAGTAATCAATTTTCTTATGAAATCGATTATAAAAATGCATGTGGCACTGCTCTCCTGGTGGGTAAATATCGATTTTTTCATCCTTTCATCGTTAATGACTTTGCTAAAGTAATATTCCACGAGCGAATAGATATTTGCACCGAGTTAAGAACTGCCTGAAAAACGTGGACCTATCAGGATGCGCGGAGGGGCGATAACGCCGCCCGGTGAACGTCGAGACTCGGAGGCGCTTAAATGGAGCTTGCCATGGCAGTCGAAGGATTGATTTACCGCAGTGCCGAATTGATTTATTTAAAATTATTGACGTCTGATTTAATCGAAACATTCTCAATCGCATTATTGGTCAGTCTTGCCGTATGTTCCCTGAACATTTTTACCGAACGTTGGCATGGTCGTTATTCCTTCGACGTCGATGTGAATGGTATTCAAAAGGTGCACAAGAATGTGGTGTCGCGCACCGGTGGCATTGCCTTGCTGTGCGGTGTGCTCGCGGTGCCGCTGTTCGGACACTTCGATTCCTACCCCCTGGCCGCGCGCGAAGAAGCCAGGCTCATCATTTTTAAATTCCTGCTGGCGGCCACGCCGGCTTTCCTGGCCGGCATCGTCGAGGATCTGACCAAGAAAGTGTCGGTACGTACCCGTCTGTGCTCGGTCTTCGTCAGCGCCGTGCTGGCAGCCTGGCTGCTGGGCGCCTATCTGCCGCGGCTCGACGTGTGGGTGCTCGACGGCATACTGGCCTGGGTACCGGTGTCGCTGGCGGTGACGGCATTCGCCGTGGTCGGCGTGACCAATTCGATCAATATCGTCGACGGCTTCCACGGCCTTGCCGGCGGCACGGTGGTGGTGCTGCTGGCCGGGGCAGGGTATCTGTCATGGAAGGGCGGAGACCTGCTGGTGGCGCAGCTGGCCGTGGCCGGCATGGGCGCCACCATCGGCTTCCTGCTGCTGAACTATCCGACCGGCCGCCTGTTCATGGGCGACGGCGGCGCCTATTTCATTGGCTTCTGGGCGGCCGAAGTCGCCGTGCTGACGATCGTGCGTAATCCCGAGATCAGCGCATGGCAAATCCTGGCGATCTACGCCTATCCGGTGATCGAAGTCCTGTTCAGCATGTACCGCCGCAAGATGCTGCGCAGCGCCCTGGTCGGGGCGCCTGACCGCCTGCACCTGCATTCGCTGTTCTATCGACGCGTCGCCTGCCACCGCATCGGCGCCGGCAAGCAGCCCTGGCGGCGCAACGCCGTCGTCGCCTGCTTCGTCACCGCGTGGCTGGTCACGGCGACGGTCATTGCCGTTCTGATCGGCAACGGCACCCCTGCCGCCGTTGGGCTGGTGCTGGTGCAGATCGTGGCCTACGTGGCGGTGTACATGCGGCTGGTGCGCGGGCATTGGGGGCGCTGCCGCAACCCGGCGGTCATTCTCGGCCTGCGGCCACAGCAGAGAAGCAGGGCGATCTGAGGTGAGTGCATTTTTTTGAAGGGTGTGATGTTCGTCCGCTGCGCAAACACGATGGGGATAGATTCATGACCAAACTTGAATGGATTCAATCGAACCTGAAAAATACGCCGAGAACGTGGCTGGTCACAGGATGTGCCGGCTTTATCGGCTCGAACTTGCTTGAAACGCTGCTGAGTCTGGATCAAACCGTCGTCGGGCTGGATAATTTTTCCACTGGCCATCAACACAATCTCGATGAAGTGCGCGCGTCCGTGAGCGAAGCGCAATGGCGGCGCTTCGATTTTATCCACGGCGACATCCGTGATCTGCATACCTGCAAGAAAGCCGTGGCAGGGGTCGACCATGTGCTGCACCAGGCGGCGCTGGGATCGGTTCCGAGGTCGATCCAGGATCCGCTGCTTACCAACGATGCGAACGTTAACGGCTTCCTGAACATGCTGGTCGCTGCGCGTGATGCGCAGGTCACCTCGTTCGTGTACGCCGCATCGAGCTCGACCTATGGCGACCATCCGGCCCTGCCGAAGGTGGAAGAACACATCGGACGGCCACTGTCGCCCTATGCGGTGACAAAGTATGTCAACGAACTGTACGCCGACGTTTTTTCGCGCTGCTACGGTTTTCGAACCACAGGCCTGCGCTATTTCAACGTCTTCGGAAAGCGCCAGGATCCGAATGGCGCCTACGCTGCCGTGATCCCGAAATGGATCGCCGCGATGATCGCGGACAAGCAAGTCGTCATTCACGGCGATGGCGCCACCAGCCGCGACTTTTGCTATGTGGCGAACGCGGTCCAGGCCAATCTGCTGGCGTCATTGACGCCCGGCGACCAGGACAGCGAGGTGTACAACGTCGCCGTCAGCGATGCCACGTCGCTCAATGAACTGTTCGATGGGTTGCGCGACATATTGGGAGCGCACGGCATCGCCGTCACCAGCAATCCGGCGTACACCGCGTTTCGTCCCGGCGACGTGCGCCATTCGCAAGCGGACATCAGCAAGGCCATGCGCAAGCTCGGCTATGCGCCCGCATACCGTATCCATGACGGGCTCCGGGTCACGGTGCCCTGGTATGTCGAGAAACACCTGCGCACGGGACCAGCGATGGCAATGGCCAATCAAAGTGTCGCCACCGAATTCGCGCCTCTTGATGCCGGCATCCCTGGATTAAAAACGCCCCTGTCGAACAATTTTTGACGCGCGTTATGGGCACCTCGAAAAACCTGCTGCGCGTTGCAATGTCGGCCTGCGATGCTCCGCCTCGGCGGACCGGCTGTACTGAAGTACAGCTGCGCTTCTCAGCCAGCATTGCTGCCGCTCGCTACGGTTTTTCGCGGTGTCCTTATGGGGTCTACGGGATGACGCACGAGAGGAATGTGTGAATTTTTTGAATGCATTGGGCACGCGCTACCGGGCCGCCGATCCGCAGCATGCAGCGATTCTGAAAGGTATGCTGACAGTTGCGCTGTTCACCTTGCTCGGCAAGCTGATGAGCGCAGCCAAGGAAATGGCGGTGGCGTACCGCTATGGCCTGGCGGCCGAAGTCGACGCCTACCAGTTCATCTATAACCTGGTGTCGTGGCCGGTCGCTGTCTGGACCAGCGTGCTGACCGCCGTGCTGGTACCGCTGGCGGCGCGCTTGCGCACGTTCGAGGCCAATGCCATTCCGCGCTTCCGCTCGGAGCTGTTCGGGTTGGCGCTGGCGCTCGGGTTGGCGCTGGCATTGCTGGCCTGGCTCGGCATCGGCGCGCTGCTGTCGTTCGACCAGACCGGGCTGCCGGCGCGCTCGGCGCAGCTGGCCGGCGCCGCGTTGCCCGGACTGGTCCTGCTGCTGCCGCTGGGGTTGCTCATTGCGCTGCAGTCGGCCTGGATGCTGTCCGCGAGCCGGCACGTCAACACCTTGCTCGACAGCGTGCCCACGATGTTCATCGCCGCGGCAGTGCTGCTGTTTGCCAATCCGGGCATCGAGCCGCTGGTGTGGGGCACGGTGGTCGGCGCCATCGCCCACCTGGCGGCGCTGCTGTTGCCGACGGCGCGCCGCGGCGAGCTGGAAGCGCCCGTGTTCAGCCGCGCTTCGCCCCAGTGGCAACCGTTCTGGCAGGGTTTCGGCATCATGCTGGCGGGCCAGGCGTTGATGAGCTTTACCGTGATCATCGACGGGTTCTATGCGGTCGGCCTCGGCACCGGCTCGGTCGCCACCCTGGGTTACGCCAACCGCATCCTGTCGCTGATCCTGAGCCTGGCGGCCATCGCCGTCTCGCGTGCCACGCTGCCGATCTTTTCCCGGTCGCGCTCGGACGAGAGCAAGGACATCTACCGTGTCGCCACCTACTGGGCGCGTCTGATGTTCCTGGCCGGCGTTGCAGCGATGCTGATTGCCTATGTCCTGGCGCCGGCGATCATCCGCCTTCTGTTCGAACGCGGCCAGTTCAGCGCCGACGACACGGCGCTCGTGGCCGACGCGCTGCGTTACGGCTTGCCGCAACTGCCATTCTATTTTTCGTCGATGGTGCTGGTCAGCTACGCCCTGAGCCAGCGCAAATACCGACTGATTTTCTGGTCCGGCGTGATCGGCTGTGTCGGCAAGGTTGCCGGGAACATCGTGCTGATTCCCGCGCTCGGCATCAATGGCATCGCGCTCGCCGCTACCTTCGTCTACGGATTGAACGCAGGCTTTTTCTGGCTGTCACTGCGGCGTTCGTCGTAGCAGCGATTGACCGGTGTGAATGTCTTGCTTGTATCGAAATTGGAGCCACTCAAGTGAAAATCCTGTTGTTCACCAATAGCCTGGCCGGCGGCGGCGCCGAGCGGGCCGCGGCCACGCTCGCGAATGCCTGGGCGCGCCGCGATTGGGAGGTGACGGTCGTGACCCTTGAGCGGCAAAGCGACGACTTCTACCAACTCGACGTGCGCATCCGGCGCATTGCGCTGAACCTGTCCGGACAGAGCCGCAATGTCGTGCACGGTTTACTGCAAAACCTGCGCCGCGCCGTCGCTTTGCGCAAGGTTCTCAAGCAGCTGCGGCCCGCCGTCGCATTGTCGCTGATGAGTACGCCGAATGTGCTGCTGGCGCTCGCTGCCAGGGGATTGCCTGGCCTGGCTACCGTCGGCTCCGAACGCGACTATCCGCCGCACGCGCCGCTCGGCGCAATCTGGACCCGCTTGCGCCGCAGCATGTATGGTCGACTGGGTGCTGTGGTGGTCCAGACCCACGAGACGGCGCGCTGGATCCAGAGCCATTCCTCCGCCAAACGTGTGGCCGTGATTCCGAATGCCACGCTGTGGCCCTTGCCCCCTCAGCCGCCCTTGATAAGCCCGCAATCCGTGCTGCCGCTTGAACGCAAGGTAGTGCTGGCCGTCGGTCGCCTGGCGCCGGTGAAGAATTTTGGCGTGCTGATCGACACGTTCGCACAACTGGCCAGCCGGCATGGTCACTGGGATCTCGTCATCCTGGGCGAGGGGGGAGAGCGTGCTGCGCTCGAAGCCCGAGTACGCCAGTACGGGCTGAGAAATCGTGTCTTCTTGCCCGGTATCGCAGGCAATGTCGGCCAATGGTATGCGCATGCCGGCCTGTACGTCATGACCTCGCGCTCGGAGGGTTTCCCCAACACGCTGGCCGAGGCGCTGGCGCACGGCTTGCCGGCGGTGAGCGTCGATTGCGACACCGGGCCGCGCGACATCATCCGGCATGACATCGATGGCTTGCTGGTGCCGCCCGGCGACGCGCCAGCACTGGCCGATGCGCTGGAGCGCCTGATGGGCGACGCCGATCTGCGCGCGGCATTCGGCGCCCGGGCACAGGATGCCAGGCAGCGCTTCTCGATCGAGCAGATCACGGCGAGGTGGGAAGCGCTGTTCAGCGATCTGGTGCCGGCGCAGGCCGCGAAGCCCGCTATACGCGCGCCCTCGACGTCAACAGGTGAAGCATGAGCGCAAGAGTGTCCGGTCACGCCGACAGTTATTCGCCAGGAACAGTGCCTGATGGATCGATGCTGCAATATGGCGGCGGTGTTCTGGTTTGGTATCAAACGGTGCTGCTGGCCGGGGCGCTGGCCGTGATTTACCTGAACCTGCCGATTTATCTGTACACCTTGAATCCCGCCTTGCTCCCCAAATATTTCTTTTTCGGGATATTTTTCCTGATCGCGCCGCTGATCGTCCTGCATTGCCGGGCGTTTTTTACCTACCTGATGTCGCCTTTCGTAGTCTGGGCGGCCCTGTTCCTGATACTGAATCTGATTCACCTTGGCGGTTTTTCGGCAACAGGCGATCTGGCCGGCATATATGTTGCGGATAATTACGGCGAAGCCAGGCGATCGCTGGTCACAACGCGCACCCAATATGTGGTATTCGCGATCTTCCTCGGCTTCGCGGTGTATATCTCTTCCAAAAAGTTTTATCTGTATGTGTTCGTGGCGCTGATGCTGGTATTGCCATGCGCTGTCATGGTCGATTTCGCCAAGCCGGGAACGCTGTATCCGGTGGACACGAATGGCGCCGTGCTTGGCCGCGCCGCCGCCATGTTCATCAATCCCACCATGGCGGGCGAGGCCATCCTGCACGTGTTTCTGCTTGGCTGCGCAGTGACCGCCGTCAAATATCGCGTGCCGCTATTGCTGTTGGCCGGCGCTGGCGTGCTGGCCACCTTTTCCCGCTCATCGATTATCGCCTGGGTGCTCGTGCTGTTGATTCTGGTCGCCAAAAAAACCTTGCCGCGATCGGCCTTGCTCACGACGGCCATTGTGCTCGGAATATCCCTGGTGTTTGTCGGTCAATTCGAAAGCTATCTCAGTTCACGCCAGGAACTCGAAGACGCCTCGACCAACCTTCTGTCTCGTCTCAATTTCTTCTCCAGCTATAAGTTCGATGATGACAGTTCCGAAGAGCGGGCTTCCGTTATTCACGCCAGTTGGGACATGTTTTTACAAAACCCGGTATTCGGCGCCGGTGCCGGCGCCACACAATTCTGGTCGCATCGCGGCAGTACACATAATCAATTGCTTTTGCTTGCGGCGGAATATGGCGTTTCAGGCATTGGATTGTGGGCCTGGTTATTGGTTATATTGTGGAAGGGGCAGTTTTTTGAGGACAAGGGATTGCAGGCGGCGATGGCATTCCTGTTCGCGTTCATGTCCTTGTTCACGCACCAGATGTTCGACTCCGCAACTTACTGGCTGGCGACATTCGCACTCATCTCGGTCAGGCACGGCAGTGTCCTGAATCGCTGGACCAGGGCCCCGTTGCAGGGGCATCACTAATTTGTAACCTTCATCGGACGGCATTTGGTGCGTAGACATGACTACTGCAAAATTTGTGATTTCGCTGGACTTCGAGCTGTTTTGGGGAGTCAGCAATACGCAGACAGTTGCCAGTTACGGCCGTAACGTGCTGGGCGAATGGCAGGCCATCCCGCGCCTGCTCGAGGTGTTCGACCGCCACAAGCTGCGCGTGACGTGGGCCACGGTCGGCATGATCATGTGCCGCGACTATGCGCACTGGCGCGATGTGCGGCCGAGCGTCTTGCCGACCTATGCGCGTGCCGACGTGTCGCCGTATGCGATGGAAAGCCTGGTCAAGGATCACCCCGCGTTGTTCTTTGCGCGGCCGCTGGTCGAGCGCATCCTGGCCACCGAAGGCCAGGAGCTCGCGTCGCACACGTACAGCCATTTCTACTGCAGCGAAGAGGGCGCGACACCGTCCCATTTCGCCGCCGACCTGGCCTGCGCGCAGGCGATCGCCGCCGACCTCGGGGCCAGCATGCACAGCCTGGTCTTGCCGCGCAACCAGATCGTCGGCGAGTTCCTGTCAGTGTTGCCGGACGCCGGCATCAAGGTCTACCGCGGCAATGCCAGGCATTGGCTGTACGAAAAAGGCGACGCCGTGGTGGGCGGCATCGCCGGCCGGATGGCGCGCTTTGCCGACGCCTGCCTGCCGCTGAGCGGCGCGCGTACCGTGCGCGAACGACATCATGATGCACTGGTAAACGTGCCCGCCAGTCTGTTTTTGTATCCCTGGTCGGCGCGGCGACGGCCGTTCCTGGCGCTGTGCCTGCAGCGCATGAAGCGAGGCATGACGGCGGCAGCGCGCAGCGGCGGCATCTTCCACCTGTGGTGGCATCCACACAATTTCGGCCTCAATCTCGAGCAAAACCTGGCATTGCTCGATGGCGTACTGCGCCACTACCGGGTGCTGGCCGACGCCTACGGCATGCGCAGCCAGAGCATGGGCGACTTCGCTGCAGCGCACAGCGGCGCTGCACGCGGCGCGCACCGGGCGCCAGCGACGGTCGGCGCCGCCTCCATCATCCATTCGAATGGGCACGATCCGCAATGAAACGCCACATCCTGCATGTGATCACCGGCCTGGCGGTCGGCGGCGCCGAGACAGCGCTGTATCGGCTCATCCTCGAGTTTCGCGGCAGCGACTATTCGCACACGGTGATCGTGCTCACGCCCGGCGGCGGCATGTATGCCCGCTTTGTCGAGGCCGGCATCCGGCTCATCGTGCTGGACGTCAAGCGTTCGCCGATCAGGCACTTCGTGCAGCTGTATCGCCTGGTGCGCACGCTGCGCCCGGACATCGTGCAGACCTGGCTATACCACGCCGATTTCCTGGGCGGCCTGGCGGCCCGCATCGCCGGCAACCGCAACGTGATCTGGGGCGTGCGCACCACCGATGTCGACGGCGGCTGCGCGCGCGCCACCTCGGTCGTGCGCCAGCTGTGCGCCTCGCTGTCGCGCTGGGTGCCGCACACCATCGTCTGCGTGGCCGAGGCGGCGCGGCGCTCGCATTCGCTGGTCGGCTACGACGCCGCGCGCATGGTCGTGGTCGGCAATGGCTTCGACCTGTCGGTGCTGACCTCCAACCGGTCGCAGCGCAAGCGCTTGCGGCGCCAGTGCGGCTTCGACGCCGACGACATCGTGCTGGGCACGCTCGGCCGCTTCAACCTCGACAAGGACCACGCCAACTTCGTGGCGGCGGCCGGGCGGCTTGCCGAGCGCCATGAGCGGCTGCGCTTCCTGATGGTCGGCAAGAACCTGGACGCCGACAACGCCGACCTGATGCGCTGGATCGACGCCACCGGCCACGCGAAACACTTCGTGCTGCTGGGCGAACGGGCCGACGTGGCCGCTTGTCTGGCGGCGATGGATATTTTTTGCCTGTCGTCGCGCACCGAAGCCTTTCCCAATGCGGTGGGCGAGGCGATGGCGATGGGCCTGCCCTGTGTCGCCACCGATGTGGGCGACGTGGCGGTATTGATGGCCGATACCGGGGTGCTGGTGCCGAAGGCCGATCCGGAAGCGCTGGCGCAAGGGGTAACCGGCCTGATGGCGCTGGAGCCCGACGACCGCGAGCAGATGGGACAACGTGCGCGCGAGCGCATCCGCGCCATGTTCAACATGACGAGCGTGCGCGAGCGCTTCGAGCGCATTTATGACAACGTCATCGCAAGAGGAGAATTCTGATGTGTGGACTGAGTGGATTTCTGGCGGCGACCGCATTGCACGACAGGAGCAGGCAGCAAACCCTGCTCAAGCGCATGACCGACACGATCAGCCACCGTGGACCGGACGACGCCGGTTACTGGTGCGACGGCGAAAGCGGGATCGCGCTCGGGCACCGGCGGCTGTCGATCATCGATTTGTCGCCGGCGGGGCATCAGCCGATGCATGCGGCCTCGAACCGCTACGTGATCGTGTTCAACGGCGAAATCTATAACCACCTGCAGATGCGCGCGCAGCTCGAGGCCTGTGCCAGCGCGCCGGACTGGCGCGGCCGTTCCGATACCGAAACGCTGCTGGCCGGTTTTGACGCCTGGGGCATCCAGGGCACGATCGAGCGCGCAGTCGGCATGTTCGCCTTTGCCGTCTGGGACCGGCAAACGGCGACCCTGACGCTGGGCCGCGACCGGATCGGCGAGAAGCCCCTGTATTACGGATGGCAGGGACGCGGCAACCGCGCCGTGTTCCTGTTCGGCTCGGAACTCAAGGCCTTGCGCGCGCACCCCGAATTCGAGGCGACGGTCGACCGCGACGCCTTGTGCCTGCAAATGCGCTACAGCTACATCCCGGCGCCGTATTCGATTTATCGCGGCGTCGCCAAGCTGCCGCCCGGCTGCCTGCTGAGCGTGTCGGCGCGCGCGCGCGAACCGAAGCTGACGACCTACTGGTCGGCGGCGCGCCAGATCACGGCCGGCGTGGCGGCGCCGTTCGACGGTGGCGCACAGCAGGCGGTCAAGGCACTCGAGACCGTGCTCGAGCGGGCGGTACGTGACCAGATGATCGCCGACGTCCCACTCGGCGCATTCCTGTCCGGCGGGGTCGATTCGTCGACCGTGGTGGCCCTGATGCAGGCGCAATCGATGCGTCCGGTAAAAACCTTCTCGATCGGCTTTCATGAAGAAGGCTATAACGAGGCCGAGTACGCCAAAGCGGTCGCCAGCCATCTCGGCACCGAGCATACCGAGCTGTACGTGCACGCCGGGCAGGCCCAGTCCGTGATTCCGAGCCTGCAGTCGGTGTACGACGAGCCGTTCTCCGACTCGTCCCAGCTGCCGACCATCCTGGTGTCGCGCCTGGCGCGCCAGCACGTCACGGTATCGCTGTCGGGCGATGCCGGCGACGAACTGTTCTGCGGCTACAACCGCTATCAATTGGCCGCGAAACTCTGGAACACCGTGAATGCCGCGCCGCTGCCGCTGCGCCGTCTGGCCGCCAGCGGCATTCGCAAGGTGCCGATCGATTCGTGGAATGCGCTGGCGCGCAAGTCGTCGCGCTACCTGCCGCGCTCGATGCGCTTCGCCAACACCGGCGACAAGCTGCACAAGGGCGCCGAGGTGTTGTCCAGCGCCACAATGGATGAGCTGTATCTCGGCCTGGTGTCGCATTGGGACGATCCGGCCTCGCTGGTGATCGGGGGCGCCGAGCCGCCGGTGCTGCTCAAGGGCGGGACGTCCGCCATGCCGGGCCTGAACGGCATCGGGCGCATGATGGCGCTCGACCTGCTGACCTATCTGCCCGACGACATCCTGACCAAGGTCGACCGCGCGGCCATGAGCGTGTCGCTGGAAACGCGGATTCCGTTCCTCGACCATCGGGTGGTCGAATTTGCCTGGCAATTGCCGCAATCCATGAAGCTGTGCCAGGGCGTGAGCAAATGGGCGCTGCGCCAGGTGCTCTACAAATACGTGCCGCCGGCGTTGATCGAACGGCCGAAGATGGGATTCGGGGTGCCGATCGACAGCTGGCTGCGCGGACCGCTGCGCGATTGGGCCGAGACCCTGCTGGACGAATCGCGGCTGCGCAGTGAAGGCTATTTCGCGCCAGCGCCGCTACGCCAGAAATGGCACGAACATCTGTCGGGCCGGCGCAACTGGCAGTACCACTTGTGGGACGTGTTGATGTTCCAGTCCTGGCTTGAACAGCATGCGAGCGGCAGTTGTCGCGGCGCCGAGCCCGTGTCGTTGGTGTCGTGAGCGCGCACGGCCCGCTGCAGTCGCGCTTGAAGCAATGGTGAGAAACATATTTTGAGGACGCGAGATGATGAACAAGAAAATCGTTATGTCTGTGAACACCGCATGGAATATTCACAATTTTCGTTCCGGCTTGGTCAAGGCGCTGATCCGGCAAGGGTATGACGTGATGGTGATGGCGCCCGAGGATGGGTATTCGCAAAGACTGGCGCCGCTGGGTTGCCGTTTCAAGCTGCTGTCGATGGATAACAATGGCACCAGTCCGAGCCGCGATCTGGCGCTGCTGATCAAATACTGGCGGGTGCTGCAATCGGTGCGGCCGCTGGCTTACCTGGGCTACACGATCAAGCCGAATGTGTATGGCTCGATCGCCGCCCATGGGCTGGATATTCCCGTGATTAACAATATCGCGGGACTGGGCGCGACCTTCATTCGCAATACCCCACTGACCCATCTGGTCAAGCAGTTGTACCGCATCTCGCTGCGCAAATCGCGCCGGGTGTTTTTCCAGAACGCGGACGACCGCAACCTGTTTGTCGGCACCGGGCTGACGCCGGCCGGCGTGGCCGAAGTGTTGCCCGGCTCGGGCATCAATTTGCAGCACTTCGTGCCGTCGACGTTTTCGCTGGCGCAGGGGCGGCCGTTCCGGTTTTTGCTGGTAGCGCGCATGCTGCGCGATAAAGGCGTGGAAGAGTTTGCCGCTGCGGCGAATCTGGTGCGCCAATATATGCCCGCCGTCCAGTTTCAATTGCTGGGCCCGGTCGACACCAAAAACCCGAACGCGGTGTCGCTGGGCAGGATCATGGAATGGCAACGAAGCGGCCTGGTGCAATACCTGAAAGAGACCGATGACGTGCGCCCGTACCTGGGCAACGCCGACTGCATCGTCTTGCCGTCGTACCGCGAAGGGGTGCCGCATTCGCTGCTCGAGGCCGCGGCCATGGCGCGCCCGATCATCGCCACCGATGTCGCCGGCTGCAGGGATGTCGTCGACGATGGCGCCAACGGTCTGCTGTGCAAGGTCAGGGATGCGGGCGATCTTGCGGAAAAGATGCTGCACATGGTGCGCTTGTCGCATGCGCAGCGTGCGCGGATGGGCGCTGCCGGCAGGGCCAAAGTCATGGCGCAGTTCGACGAAAAGATCGTCATTGCCAAGTATCTGAGCACGATCGGACAACTCGAAGGCACCAGCAAGGAACGCCCGGTGCAGCGTCCTACAGCGGCGGTGGAACGGCTGGAGCAGGATTGACACGCCATGTCCGCCTACGTCCGACAAGAACAGGTGCACGACCCGGCGCCGGAGCGGCAGTCGGTGCCGGACAGCGCGCCTGCCGGTTTGGTGCGCGATGGGACCATGACACGGTTAAAGCTGCTGACCGGGTCGGACGCGCTTGAGAGCGTCGCTTCGGATGCGTTCCAGGTCCGCTGGAAAACACTCCACGGCCAATGTCCTTGGGCGACGGCGTGCCAGCATCCGGATTTCGTCGTCACCTGGTACCGCTGCTATCAATCCCGCGCCGTTCCCGTGATCGTCTGCGCCGAGGGCGATGACGGCGCCCTGGTTGGCTTGTTGCCGCTTGCCTTGCATCCCGGCGCCACGCGCCTGAGCGGGGCAGGGGATCACCAGGCGGAATACCAGGGATGGATCCAGTCCCCAAACGGAGGCGATGGATTCATCGTGCAGGCGGTCGGGTTGCTGCGCGCCGCGTTTCCTCGGGCCGACATCTGCCTGCGCTACCTTCCGCCCGGTATTGCATTAAACGGCTTCGAGCCGGGAGGACGCTATGCCGACCTGGTTTCGTTGCACCCGCATCGACGGCCTTTAATGAAAATCGATGCGGCGGCGATGGCGCGCCAGCGCAACAAGAAAAATCATCGTCAGAATGCCAACCGGCTCGGCAGGATCGGAACGGTGGGGTTCGAGAAAATCGACGCGCATGAACGGTTTATCGATGTGTTCGGCGCATTGTGTCTGCAATACGATTTTCGGCAGGCCGCCCTGTATCGCAGCATGCCGTTCGCGACAGACCCATTGAAGAAACTGTTTTATCTCGCGCTGCATCGCCAAGGCGTGCTGCATGTAACGGTCCTGACGGTAAATGGTGCAATCGCGGCATCGCATATCGGGCTGGTAAGCCAGCAGCGCTCTGTGCATTTGGGGATCAATACCCATGATCCTGCACTGGCGGCGCATTCGCCGGGTAATCTGCTGCTGGCGATGTTGGGCGTACAGCTTGCTACTGAAAACATTCCCTGGTTCGACCTGACACCCGGGGGAGATGGATATAAAGAACATTTCGCCAGCGACCATGATGTCGTCTATGAATTGACGGTGTATAGCAGCAAAGCGCGACGTTGGCGGCGCGAAGCAACATCAAAAGGAATCCGGTTGGTAAAAGATTGCCTGCATATGGCTGGCTATCGTCCTGCCAATATATTGGCAATCACCCAAAAACTGGAAAGTCCGGCAGCGCTTGGGTTGCAACTGTGCTCAAGCCTGAAAAACCGTCTGGTTTCACGCCGCCGTGAATTCAATTACCGCGGCGAGCCGCCTCAAATGTCCGCGAGTGCGCTGCCGGTGTCGAAAAACAAGTTGGGTGACCTGATCGGATTCGATTCACATGGCGCACCAGTGAGGTATCGAGATTTTCTGCATCAAGCGATGGAGAACATGGAGCGCTCCAGCGATGTCTATAGTTATGTGCGCGGCTCGATGTTATGCATGAGTTGTTGGGCGCGTACCGTCATTGCCGAACCTGGCCCGACCCGTTCGTCCGGTGCGCCGGCGCCAGGCACCATCGTTCTCTCGGATTTGTATGTGCATCGCAGTGCCAGACAGGTTGGCGCCATTGCGCATTTTTTGATGGGGATCGTCTCTGAACTCGCCCGGGATCGGCCAGAGGTAAGTATTCGCTACCGGGGGCAGGTCGATGACGAGCTGGGAGCGGCCTTGAAAACGTGTGGATTCAGCGCGACCAACACGCAGCCGCGCGTTCTGCAGGCGGGTGAATAACGATAATTCAATTAGGGGACGGAAATATGAATGTGCGTGAACTGGCCTATACCACTGACGTCATTGTTTCCTGCTATATGTATGAGATCCCAGCCTTTGTTGAGAAAGAATTGAGTGATGCATATGAAACCCTGCATTCTTCGCTGGCGTTTTTCAAGGTATTTCGATCGCTGGCGCATGCAAGTTGTTATGTCGCCAGAAAACATGGAAGCGCGTCGACTGTACTGGTATTTACTTGTTGCGGACGGTGCGTCGATGTCCTGAACGAAATGATTGAAATCGAGCAGGTCGAGTTGGACCGCTTTGTTCGTTATATCTTTAGCCGCTTCGCCGAAATCGATGTGATCAGTTTCAAGGCCGTAAAAACCACGCTCGACGCGTTTGCTTTTCCGGTGCAGAAACATGCGTCGAAATCGACTTACCTCATTACCTTGCCCGCCACACCGGAAGACTATACTGCAAGCATCGGGAAATCCACGCGTGCCGGGCTGCGACATCAAATGAACAATGTCGTCAGGGATTTCAAAACTTTTGAATCAAAATTTTTTGTCAGTGAAGATGTTGATGAGCAATATGTTCGTGAAATTATTCGCTTTAGCGAAGAAAAGATCGGTTCCAAAGGAATAAAATTCGCGCACGACATCGACCGCATCATGGCGCTGGTCAGGACATGTGGATTCATCAACGTATTTTTGATCGATGGACGTATTTGCGCCGGGTCGATCAACTACAGCGTCGGGTCCAGTTATTTCGGTGATGTAACCGGATATGACCCTGCTTATGAGAAATATGGACTGGGCAAGCTGGGCGTGCATCAGACGATTTGCGAAAGCATCCGCCGCGGCGGCCGCAAATTCTATCTCGGCGGTGGCGTGTTCGACTTCAAGAAACGCATGCTGGGCGTGCCGCTGTGTATGGATGAGATCACCATTTATCGCTCCCACGCGAAGATGGCGACCAATCTCGACCGGGTCGTCAAATCCGCGCTGACCGGCTATCTCGGTCATCTGAAGGCAACCCTGCACCACCACAAGCAAAAGCCGTGGGTGCAGTATGCGTTCAAGTCCTTTTATTTTTTCAAGAACAGGATGACGAAGTAAGCATTTCTGGAACACCGGTAAACAGACAGGATGCAGGTGCATGCACAGGACAATCCAGACCAGCTTGCGGCGACGCGTATTTTTGCGTCGCGGCCTGTGCGCCGGTGTCGCCGCATCCGTGCCGGGACTGCTCGATGACCCGCCGACCAGGATCGGCAGGCGTGGCCGGGCCGGGGGCAACGGTGGCGCCGCGGTGCCTGCTACCAGGATCAGCCTGGCGGACTATGGCGGCAAGCCGCGCGCCGCGCCTGGCGTCCTGGTCGGCGCCTTCAGCCGCGCCTTTGCCGCACTGGCCGATGCCGGTGGCGGTACGCTGCTGGTGCCGGCCGGGACGTACGACTTTGGTGAATATGCAGACGCCAGCAACATCATCTTGTGCCGCAACGTGCGCGACGTGGCGATCTCGGCGTATGGCGCGACCTTCATGGCCACGACGACGGCAAATGTGATGCCACATTTTTTTTACTTCTTCAATTTTCAGAACATCACGATTGCCGGGGCCAGCTTCACCGATCGTGGATTCACCCCGTGGCATGAGTGGAAGGGCATGTACTGCGCCGGCATCCAGGCCGACAAGGCGAGCCGGGGATTCCGGATGGTCGACTGCTACGCCGAGCGGGTGGTCGGATTGCTGGCCGCCCACAATAACGCGGACAGCCGCAAGTACCTGGCCGACATCAGCGTGCAGGGCGAAGTGCGCTATTCGTATTATGGCGTCGGCGCCAGCTTCATCAGGGAGAACGTCGACGTCGATCTGGTCTGCTACAACGTGCGGCGCGCATTCATCGCCTATTCATTGAAGAACGCCGACATCGTGGTGGTTGCCCACAGCACGCCGAGCTGGCCGGGCAGCAACGGTCTGGTGGCGTTGGTGTCTGGCGGGGCCAGCATGGGCAATGTGGAAGACGTGCGGGTGCGGGTCAGCGTGTCGGGCGCCTGTATCCACGATAGCTACGTGCACTTCTACCACCAGGGGCCGGAAAAAGAAGGCTATATGCGTGACATCGATGCCACCGTGAACGTTTTTAATGAGGACACGACACGCAACCTGTTTGTGTTCGATCACGAAGTCGATGGCGTACGGCGCCACACCACGCGGGTATGGGACCGCATTGCCCTGCATGGAACCATCGCAGGCAAGCTCGGCGGCAAAGTAGTTGCGAATGCATCGGTGACGACGGCGCCGGGTGCGGTCTATCTCGACCGCAACCTGGCTGGTCTGGAAGACATGACCGGCCTTGCCGCCGGATTCCGGGTCGCGCCACGATGAGGCATGCGCTCGATCAGCGCCGAGGCATGCCGGCGCCGGCGGCAGCGGGCAGGTAGATGGCAGCGGGCAGATAGATCGATTAGCGGCGCCAATGGCCTCCAGGCCAGTAACGACAAAGCAGGGTGACTCAAGCGATGCGACTACTTATATATATTCATTCCCTCGAAAATGGCGGCGCCGAACGCGTGGTCGCCAACCTGGCCAATCACTGGGCCTCGCTTGGCTGGGACATCACCGTGGTCACGGTGGCGTCGCAGACGCGCGACTTCTATGCGCTGGCGCCGGCCGTGAGGCGGGTGTCACTCGGCCTGGCAGGAGGGCGCCGCAATCTGCTGGCCGGATTCTGGCGCACCGGACACCGGGCCTACGCACTGCGCCGCGTCCTGCGTCAGCTGCGTCCTGAGGTTGCGCTGTCGGTCATGCACACGGCCAACGTGGTGCTGACGCTGGCAGGACGCGGCTTCCCCTGGCTGCGCACGATCGGTTCCGAGCACAATTTCCCGCCCAAGGCGCCGATGGGCCCGATCTGGGAAACGATGCGGCGTCACGCCTATGGCCGCCTGGATGCGGTGGTCACCCTGACCGGCGAATGCGCCGACTGGCTGGCAGCGCATTCGCGGGCGCGCAAGATCCTGGTGATTCCCAATCCGGTCGCCTGGCCGCTGGCCAGTCACGTGCCGCAGGTCGACCCGGCCACATGGTGCAAGCCAGGCCGGCGCATCCTGCTCGGGGTCGGGCGCCTGAGCCTTGAAAAGAACTTCGCAGCGCTGATCGACATGTTTTCGCGCCTGGCGCCGGCGCATCCATCGTGGGATCTGGTCATCCTGGGCGAGGGGCCGCAGCGCACCGACCTGTCGGCGCGCGTGCTGGCAGCCGGGCTGGCGCACCGCATCTTCCTGCCCGGCTCGGTAGGCAATGTGGGCGACTGGTACCAGGGCGCCGACCTGTATGCGATGAGCTCGGATTTCGAGGGATTCCCGAACACGCTGGTCGAAGCGATGGCTTATGGCGTGCCGGCCGTCAGCTTCGATTGCGACACCGGGCCGCGGGACATCATCCGGCACGGGGTCGACGGCTTCCTGAGCGCGCCCGGCGACAGCGATGCCATGGCAGCCGCCTTGGGCAAACTCATGCTCGACGCCCCGTTGCGGGCGGACTTTGCCGCGCGCGCCATCGAGGCCCGTGAACGGTTTTCGATGCAGAAGATTGCGCGCATGTGGGAAGACCTGTTCGTTGCGCCAGCGGATCGTCCCGCCGTACGGCAGGCGCATGAAGCCGCGGCCAGGGCAGGGCGCTTGCCGCATCATCCGTCCTGACGTCGCGCGCGGCGCGGCGCGCGGAACAGTGTTCCAGGTTTGCACTGCCGGCATCAGCAACAGGCAGCGCGCCGCCTGAGCTTGTCCGCTGCGGCGGCATCGCGCCGCAGTTGCGCCCAAGGCGATCATTCTCCCACTGCAGGTTTCGATCAGGTCTGCATTTCCTTGCAGGCGGTATGCTTCCCGTCCCCGCAGTTTCTATTGCTCAAGTGATTACGGGAATTACCTTAGTCAATATTTACATGGCGTCAGCTGAATTCACGCAATTCCAGAGTGCCATCAGTCAAGCAGATATATCGAATCCATTTCCTCTAAGTATTGACACACTGTAACGTGCTGAACCGTTCTTGCAACATTACATGTTCTCTAAGGAAAAATATTTTTTGATTTGAGGAACTAACCGCAGAGAATCTCGCTCCAATGTGCACCTTTACCGATAACTCGCGGACGTTTCTCTGACATAGATCAAAGCTACCTCCAAGATTTACCGGTGCGAAATCACTTTATACGCAGCAACTGTTTGAATGCAGTTTAAATTTCCCAAAGTAAATAATTACACTGGGAAACTTATAATGCTAAAAACTCTATTGCTGATAATCAGGAAATCGAGGAGCTTTGATGACAGAACCCTATTTATCTTAAGCAAAGGAGCAATCCTTCTTGCGGGTTTCAATCGTGATTTGTTTTGTACGTGTGTGATAAAACTTCTGTTTCGCCTCGTCAATCATTACCGTAGCGCTTTCTCTAGTGCTGCCCCGCCGCTTGCTGATCTGGAAGCATCCAGTCAGTTCATTCATGTAATTCCTGCGTAGCGCTCCAGTCATTGCTTGGCAACAAGCAGCTGCGAGCTTGCGCCCAAATTCTACGCAGTTACGCCGCCATTGCAACGCAAGGGCGATCGGGTCCCCTTGCGCTCATTGTTCCGTTTTTTTATAAGCGATACTTTCCATGTTCCAAGCTCAAACTTTCTCAGCATCCTTCGGCCGTCGCCCACTGAGCGCAATGCTGATCTGCGCCGGCCTTGTGTCCAGCCCGTTCGTCATGGCAGAGGCGTCGGCTGCCCCGTTGGCATCGGCCACGGCCGCCCAGAGCACCATTAGCGGCGACGCCCGCAACGCCACCTTCAGGATCCCGTTCGAAGGCAATCCGACCTGGGTCCGCGTCTACATCGATAGCGACCGCATCGCCACCAGCGGCTATCCGATCAACGGTATCGGCGCCGGCTTTCTGATCGAAAACGGCAACCTGTACAAGTACACCGGTAACAACGGCGCGTGGGGCTGGACCTTCGTCAAGACCGTGCCAAACAGCAAGTCCGCCGGCGTCGCTTCAATCAGCGTGCTGCGCGCCGACATCGGCACCGGCGAGATCACCGCCATCGCGCAAACCGATGCGCCGACAGTGACGTCGTCGATCCTGCGTTCGAACTTCAGCAATCCGACGCCGACGCCGACCCCAACGCCGACCCCAACCCCCACCCCAACCCCAACGCCAACCCCAACGCCAACCCCACCCCCGGGCGGCACCGTCCCGGTCAGCTACACCGCCAGCAGCGCCGTCATCGCCAACCCCGAGCGCGGCTTCTATCGCCACGTCGGTTGCGAAACCCCGGTCAGCCAGTCGCAGCTGACGAGCTTCCGCACCTCGGGCGGCGAATCGCTGATGCTGTGCGTGTTCTACCTGCGTAACTTCGTCAACCAGCCGATCAACCAGTCGACCCTGAACCTGTTCCAGCAGCAAATGGACACGGTGCGCAAGGCCGGCCTGAAAGCGATCGTGCGCTTCGCCTACAACGACAACAATTCGCCGGTCGACGCCACCCCGGCCATGGTCAATACCCACCTGACCCAGCTCGCTCCCTACCTGTCGACCAACAAGGACGTGATCGCGATCGTCCAGGCCGGCCTGATCGGCAGCTGGGGCGAATGGGGCAACACCAACAACTACGGCGACAGCTACAACATGACGGCCAAGAACATCGCCGACCGTAAATCGGTGGTCGACAAGCTGCTGCAAGTGGTGCCGGCCGATCGCCAGGTGCAACTGCGCATGCCGCTGTTCAAGACCAAGCTGTACAGCCCGACCGCGCTCACCGCCGGCGAAGCGTATAGCGGCAGCGCCAAGGCACGCCTGGGCCACCACAACGATTGCTTCCTGTCGAACTCGTCGGACTACGGCACCTACATCAACCCATCGGTGGAGTTCCCGTACCTGCAGACCGAAACCAACTACGTGGCCTCGGGCGGTGAAACCTGCGCCTACTCGCCGCCACGCAGCGACTGCCCGAGTGCCGTCAGTGAAATGACCCGCTTCCATTGGGCCTACCTGAACATGGACTACAACACCGCGGTGCTGGACAAGTGGCGCTCGCAGGGTTGCTTCACCCAGGTCGACCAGAAACTGGGCTACCGTTTCGTGATGACCAATGGTTCGTTCTCGGGCAGCGCCAAGCCGGGCGGCGGCTTCACGGTCAGCCTGAAGGTGCAGAACCAGGGTTGGGCCGCACCGTTCAACAGCCGTCCGGTGGAACTGGTGTTCCGCAATACCGCGGGTGGCGCCCTGTACCGCGTCAAGCTGGCTGCCGATGCACGCCGTTGGTTGTCGGGCCAGACCGTGACCATCAACGAAACCGTGACGTTGCCGGCCAACATGCCGCGTGGTTCGTACGCCGTGATGCTGCACCTGCCTGATGCCGCATCGTCGCTGCGCGACCGTCCGGAATATGCAATCCAGATGGCCAACAGCAACACCTGGGAAGCGTCGACGGGCTTCAACAACCTGCACCACACCGTCGGCGTGGCGCCGTAAGTCATCCGGCAACGGGTCGAGCGGGCGGATGCATGCATCCGCCCATCCGGGGACACGCGATCCGGGCGCAACGACAACCCGGCATCGCCTGTGCGATGCCGGGTTTTTTATTGGGAAAGGAAAGGCGCAAAGCAGAACAGCCGGTCGATGCCGGCTGTTCTGCAAGAAGAAATTCTGGTCGGGGTGAGAGGATTCGAACCTCCGGCCTCTACGTCCCGAACGTAGCGCTCTACCGGGCTAAGCTACACCCCGACGGTGCGGGGCATCTAGCGAGTTACCCCGGATGGGGAAACTATAAATAAGCTCAATGGTTCCTGTCAACCGCGAAGCTGCACAGCTGGAGCAGGCTGTTTTTGTACACGCTGTCGGGCAGGTCGGCGATTGCCGCCGATGCGCGGCGTGCTGCTTGTTCGGCCTGCGAACGGGTGTAGTCCAGTGCTCCACTCGAGGTCACTGCCGCCAGCACGGCGTCGAATTGCGCCTCGTCGCCTTGCTCGATGCAGCTGCGCACCAGTTCGCGTTGCGCCGGGGTGCCGTGTTCCATCAGCCAGATCAGCGGCAGGGTAGGTTTGCCTTCGCGCAAATCGTCGCCCAGGTTCTTGCCGATCTCGGCAGCATCGCCCGCGTAGTCGAGCACGTCATCGATCAGCTGGAAGGCGGTGCCCAGCGAACGGCCGTACTCGCCGGCAGCGGCGATCTGCGCATCGTTGGCGCCGGCCACCAGCGCGCCCAGCTCGGCCGCGGCTTCGAACAGCTTGGCGGTCTTGGAGCGGATCACCAGCAGGTAGGCCGCTTCGGTCACGTCCGGGTCGTGCATGTTCAGCAGCTGCAGCACTTCGCCTTCGGCGATCACGTTGGTGGCGTCGGACAGGATGCGCATCACGCGCATGTCGTTCAACGCAACCATCATCTGGAACGAGCGCGAATAGAGAAAATCGCCGACCAGCACCGAGGCCGCGTTGCCGAACAGGGCATTCGCAGTCTGGCGGCCACGGCGCATCGACGATTCGTCGACCACGTCGTCGTGCAGCAGCGTTGCGGTATGGATGAATTCGACGACCGAGGCCAGCTCGTGGTGGGCCGCGCCGCGGTAGCCGTAGGCGTTGGCCAGCAGCAGCACCAGCACCGGGCGGATACGTTTGCCGCCGGCGCTGATGATGTACTCGGCGATCTGGTTCACCAGGGGGACATCGGAGTGCAGCCGCTGGCGGATCACCGTATTGACGGCCTCCATGTCGGGGGCGATCGATTGGACGATGGTGTTCTGTTGGGCGTGTTGAGTGGCGGCTGACAAGGCGAACCTGCAATCATGTTGAGTATTAACTAATGCGGCGATTATACGGCATGGGAGCAAAGCGCGCCCCCTAGCTCGGCCGGGCTCGCTCTATCAAGATGGAGAACGGACGCAGTGAACGTTGGCGCGATGCCACGCGGGAGGGGCGCGCAGAAAAACAGAGCGACATCGGTTTTGACGCACCCGGGCGTTCCATGTATAATTCCCTGTTCCCCGGGTTCAAAGCAGTCCAGCGCGTCAGCGCGGGCCTGTCATGTCCGAGGATTCTTTCAACATTTGATGAGGTTTCAAATCATGTACGCGGTCATAAAAACCGGTGGCAAGCAGTATAAAGTTGTCGCTGGTGAAAAACTTAAAGTAGAACAGATACCGGCAGACATTGGTTCCGAACTCACGATCGATCAGGTCCTCGCCCTCGGCGAAGGCGAAAGCATCAAGTTTGGTGCTCCTCTGGTCGAAGGTGCAACGGTGCTGGTGAAAGTGGTTTCGCAGGGTCGCCACGACAAAGTGCGTATCTTCAAGATGCGTCGTCGTAAGCACTACCAGAAGCGTCAGGGCCATCGCCAGAACTTCACCGAAATCCAGATCGTTTCGATCAACGGCTAATCCCCGTTCCGGTTCCCAGCATAGTCATCAAGGAGTAATACAATGGCACACAAAAAAGGCGGCGGTACTACCCGCAACGGCCGTGACTCAGAAAGCAAGCGCCTCGGCGTGAAAGTCTACGGCGGCCAGGCGATCAACGCCGGCGGCATCATCATTCGTCAGCGCGGCACCCCAGTGCGCGCCGGCAACAACGTCGGCACCGGCAAGGATCACACCCTGTTCGCGCTGGTCGACGGCACTGTCAAGTTCGTCAAGCAAGGCGTGGGCTCGAAGCAATTCGTGACCGTCGTTGCCAGCGAAGCAGTCGCAGCGTAATCACGCACCTGCGCCGCTGATCCAGCGGCGCTTCTTTGCAAGGCGCGAGCCTTCCATCGAAAGGCTCTGCCCACGGTAGGGCCTTTTTAGTTTTTAAGCGGTCACAATCATGAAGTTTATCGACGAAGCAAGAATTGAAGTCATCGCTGGCGACGGCGGCAACGGGTGCGCCTCGTTCCGTCGCGAAAAGTTCCGCCCATTCGGCGGTCCGGACGGCGGCGACGGCGGCAAGGGCAGCTCGATCTTTGTGGTTGCCGACCGCAATGTGAATACCCTGGTCGACTTCCGCTATTCGAAAGTCCATAGCGGCAAGAACGGCGAACCGGGCCGCGGCTCGGATTGCTACGGCAAGGGCGCTGAAGACATTACCATCCGCATGCCGGTCGGCACCCTGATCGTTGACGACCTGAACGGCGAAATCATCGCCGACCTGACCGAACACGGCCAGAGCGAACTGCTGGCCAAAGGCGGCGAGGGCGGTTGGGGTAATATCCACTTTAAAACCTCGACCAACCGCGCCCCGCGTCAAAAGACCGAGGGCAAGGAAGGCGAGCGCCGCACGCTGCGCCTCGAGTTGAAAGTGCTGGCCGATGTCGGCCTGCTGGGCATGCCGAACGCCGGCAAGTCGACCTTCATCACCGCCGTCTCGAACGCCAAGCCGAAGATCGCCGATTATCCGTTCACCACCTTGCACCCGAACCTGGGCGTGGTGCGCGTGTCGCACGAAAAGAGTTTCGTGATCGCCGATATTCCGGGCCTGATCGAAGGCGCGTCGGAAGGCGCCGGCCTGGGTCACCAGTTCCTGCGTCACCTGGCGCGTACCGGCCTGCTGCTGCACATTGTCGACCTGTCGTCGTTTGACGAGAAGGTCGACCCGGTCAAGGAAGCCAAGGCCTTGATCAAGGAACTCGAAAAGTACGACGAAGAGCTGCTCAACAAGCCGCGCTGGCTGGTGCTCAACAAGCTCGACGTGCTCGACGAAGCCGAGCGCAAGAAGCGCGTCAAGGACGTCGTCAAGCGCCTGGCCTGGAAGGGTCCCGTATTCGAGATCTCGGCCCTGAACCGCGAAGGCTGCCAGGACCTGATCAATGCGATCTACCTGCACCTGGAAGAAAAGCGCCACTCCGAGCAGCGCGCCGAAGAAACGTCGATGACCGAAGAAGCACGCGGTATTTCGTCGATCGATCCGGACGATCCTCGCTTCAAGATCCTCGAAGACTAACGTTGGGCGTTCCACGCACCACGGCGGCCGCGTCCGCCGCTGCCGACACCTGGTCGCGCGCCTGGCTGCGCGCCCGGTTATTGTCGCTGGTCGCCACCGTCAGTTCCCTGGCCGCATTGATGGCCATGCTCGATCCCGACCGTATTGCGTCGGCGATGGGCCTGTTTCTGGTTGGCGTGAACGGCTACAGCCAGTTCTACGCGATCTACGTCGGCATCCGTCTCGCTACCGCGGGACTGGCGCTGTTGGCGGCCAGGCAGGGCGACCAGCCCCTCCTCGGCGACCTCGTTGCCCTGTTCCTCCTGGCCCAGCCGGCCGGCCGCCTGGTGGCGGCATTCGCAATCGGCTTGCCCACGGGGGTATTATTTGTCGTCTGCGCGGTCGAACTGCTGGCAGGACTTTCCCTGCTGGCGCTGCGCCCGCGAGGGAAAATCCTGTCGCCATGAACCCCGCCAACCACTCCGTACTCCAGCACGCCAACCGTATCATCGTCAAAGTCGGCTCTTCGCTCGTCACCGACGAGGGGCGCGGCCTCGACCACACCGCCATCGCCCGCTGGGCCCAGCAAATCGCGGCCCTGCGCGCGCTCGGCAAGGAAGTCATCCTGGTCAGCTCGGGCGCGATCGCCGAAGGCATGCTGCGCCTTGGCTTTAGCAAGCGTCCGACCGATATCCACGAATTGCAGGCCTGCGCCGCCTGCGGCCAGATGGGCCTGGCCCATATCTACGAAACCAGTTTCCGCGAGCACGGCGTGCGCACCGCGCAAGTGCTGCTGACCCACGCCGACCTGGCCGACCGCGAACGCTACCTGAATGCGCGCTCGACGCTGGCCACGCTGCTGCGCCTGCAAGTGGTGCCGATCATCAACGAGAACGACACCGTCGTTACCGACGAGATCAAGTTCGGCGACAACGACACCCTGGGCGCGCTGGTGGCCAACCTGATCGAGGCCGACGCGCTGGTGATCCTGACCGACCAGCGCGGCCTGTACTCGAGCGACCCGCGCAAGGACCCGAATGCGCAATTGATCGGGCAGGCGCACGCCGGCGCGCCGCAGCTGGAAGCGATGGCCGGCGGCGCCGGCAGCAGCATCGGCAGCGGCGGCATGCTGACCAAAGTGCTGGCGGCGCGCCGCGCAGCGCGCTCGGGCGCCCATACCATCATTGCCTGGGGGCGCGAGCCCGATGTGCTGACCCGGCTTGCCGGCGGCGAGGCGATCGGCACCCAACTGAGTGCCGCCACCGGACGCCTGACTGCGCGCCGCCAGTGGATGGTCGACCATCTGCACACCGCCGGCGAAGTCGTGATCGACGCCGGCGCCGCGCTGAAACTGACGCGCGACGGCAAGTCGCTGCTGCCGATCGGGGTGCTCGCGGTGAAGGGCGAATTCGGACGCGGCCAATTGGTGACGTGCGTCGACGAAAGCGGACGCGCACTGGCGCGCGGGCTGAGCAACTATGCCAGCAGCGAAGTGCGCCGCATCATGCGTCACTCATCGAGCGAGATCGAACGCATCCTCGGCTTCGTCGAAGGCCATGAGCTGATCCATCGCGACAACCTGGTGTTGTTGTAAGGCGATAGCGGCCTTGTCCGCTAGATGGAATGAGCGCTTTCTATTGCAAATCGTCCATGCGACTTGCCGAGTGGCTATAAACGGGTAGACTGGATATGTATGGTGCATGCGTCCAGGACGCGCATGCATTACCGATCCATTCCGGCGCACCGACGCGCCGATCGCCCGCGCTGCGGGCATGCGAGAACCCATGAAATTAAGCCGTAAGCTTCCGCTCGGTTTTGCCGCCGTCACCCTGCTGGTCGCCTGTGCCGGCCTGTTCGGCATGGCGCAGATGAACCGTTCGCTCGACACCTACCGCCAGGCGTTGGCGATCGAGGGCCAATCGCAACAGGTCGAAGCCTTGTTGTCGAATTTCCGCGAGCAGCTCCAGGAATGGAAGAACACGCTCCTGCGCGGCAAGAGTGAAGCCGAGCGCGTCAAATACTGGGACGCCTTCCAGAAGGCCGAGAATGACGTTGCCGGCCGGGTCAAGGCACTCCATGCGGCGCTGCAAGAGCGCCAAGGAGCCGGCGCGGTGGCGGCACTGGTCGAGCGTTTCGGCACTGCCCACGCGCAGATGGGCCGCGACTATCGCCAGGGCTTCCAGGACTTTACCGCGGCCGGCTTCGACCCGGCCGCCGGCGACATCGCGGTCAAGGGCAAGGACCGCGCGCCGGCCGAGCTGCTGGTACAGGCCGAACAGGCGATGTCGGCGCTGAGCGAGAGCGTGGTGGCGCAGGCCGACGCCGACGGCCGGCGCGCCGGCATCGTCAGCTACAGCCTGATGCTGGCCGGCGCGCTGGCGGCGGTGATCGCCGGCGTGCTGGTGTCGCGTTCGATCACGCGGCCACTCGGCGCCGCAGTCGAGGTCGCGCGCAGCGTGGCCGAGGGCGATTTGCGCACCACCATCAAGGTCGACAGCGACGATGAAACCGGCCAGCTGCTGCTGGCATTGAAGGACATGGCGGCCAGCCTGCAGCGCATCGTGCTCGAAGTGCGTGGCGGCGCCGAAACCATCGCCGTGGCCTCGAATGAAATCGCGCAGGGCAACCTGGATTTGTCGTCGCGCACCGAGCGCCAGGCCGGCGCGCTGGAAGAGACCGCGTCGTCGATGGAAGAACTGACCTCGACCGTGCGCCAGAACGCCGACAACGCGACCCAGGCCAGCAAGCTGGCGGTGTCGGCCGCCGACGTGGCGGCGCGCGGCGGCCAGGTAATGCACCAGGTGGTCGGCACCATGGCCTCGATCAGCGCCTCGTCGCGCAAGATCAACGACATCATCGGCGTGATCGACGGCATCGCGTTCCAGACCAATATCCTGGCCCTGAATGCGGCGGTCGAAGCGGCGCGTGCCGGCGAGCAGGGCCGCGGCTTCGCGGTGGTGGCGGGCGAGGTGCGCACCCTGGCCCAGCGTTCGGCCACGGCGGCCAAGGAAATCAAGGGTTTGATCGGCGAATCGGCGGCCTGTGTCGCCGACGGCAACCGCCTGGCCGGTGAAGCGGGCGCGACCATGAGCGAGATCGTCGACAGCGTGCGCCGCGTGATGGACATCATCGGCGAGATCAGCGCTGCCGGCCGCGAGCAGAGCCTGGGCATCGCGCAAGTGAACCAGGCCGTGACCGAGATGGATGGCGCGACCCAGCAGAACGCAGCGCTGGTCGAGCAGGCCGCGGCGGCGGCGCAATCGCTGCGCGAGCAGACCGTGGCGCTCAATAGCGTGGTCAGCGTGTTCAAGGTGGAGGGGCCGGCGCAAGCGCTGGCGCCGGCCCCGGCGCGCAAGGCACTGGCCGGGGTCTGACGGCGTGGCACGGTCGCGGTAAGATACCGCGTTTCCACTCTCTTGAAAGATTGACGATGCCGACTTCCCCTGCCGCCGTGGTCCAGGCCCAGCTCGACGCCTACAACGCCAAGGACCTCGATGCCCTGATGGCCACTTATGCGCAGGACGCGCAACAATTCGCGCTGCACGGCGCCTTGCTGGCCGAGGGCCACGATGCGATCCGCCCGCGCTACCAACAGCGCTTCCAGGAACCGGATCTGGGCGCGCGCCTGCTGTCGCGCACGGTGATGGGCAATGTGGTCACCGACCTCGAGATCGTCACCCGCAATTTCCCCGAAGGGAAGGGGACGGTCGAGATGCTGTGCGTGTACGAAGTGGTGGACGGGCGTATCGCGCGCGCCTCGTTCGCCAGTGGCGAAACGCGCTTCTGAAACTAGCTGGCCGCCGACACCGCCGCAGTGGCCGCTTGCAGCTGTGCTTCGGCCGCCGGATCGAGCGTCCCGCTCGGCGCCGGCGTCTTGTCCTTGAACTCGCACAAATCGACGATCAGGCAGTTCCAGCACTTGGGTTTGCGCGCCACGCAGGTGTAGCGCCCGTGCAGGATCAGCCAGTGGTGGGCGTCGTGCAAGAAATCCTTGGGCACAAACTTCAACAGCTTCTGTTCGACGATGTCGACGTTCTTGCCGGGCGCGATATTGGTGCGGTTCGAGACGCGGAAGATATGGGTGTCGACCGCCATGGTCGGCTCGCCGAAGGCGGTGTTGAGCACCACGTTGGCGGTCTTGCGGCCCACGCCCGGCAGCGCTTCGAGCGCTTCGCGCACCGGCGGCACCTGGCCGCCGTGCTGCTCGACCAGGATCTGGCAGGTGGCCATCACGTTTTTCGCCTTGGTGTTGTACAGGCCGATGGTCGCGATGTAGCTTTTCAGTTCATCGATGCCGAGGTCGAGGATGGCTTGCGGCGTATTGGCCACCGGGAACAGGCGCCGCATCGCCTTGTTGACGCCAACGTCGGTCGACTGCGCCGACAACAGTACCGCGATCAATAGTTCGAACGGCGTCGTGAACTCGAGTTCGGTGGTCGGCTTGGGGTTGGCAGCGCGAAAGCGGGTAAAGATCTCGAGGCGTTTGGCGGGATTCATCGGGGTTCAATTCTTGTCGGTGTTGACGGCCGCCTTCGCGCGCGCGCGTTCCATGGCGGCGGCGATGATGGCGCGCTTGCGTTCTTTCTCGGCCAGTTCTTCTGGCGTATTGGTCGCTTCAGCCGTGACGTCGCGCATTTTCTCGACCGCCTTGGCGGCCAGGCGCGCATCGTTCTCATCGCGCTCGCGCTGCAGGCGTTCGCTGCGGAAGTCGTGGCGAGATCTGGCAGCGTCTGCATCAAGCTGCGACCAGGCGTCCCAGCCGGTGGCCGCGCCCGTGACCGGCACCATGGCGATGCAGTCGACCGGGCACGGCGCCACGCACAAATCGCAGCCGGTACACAGGCTGGGCAGGATGGTGTGCATCTGCTTGGCCGCGCCCATGATGGCGTCGACCGGACAGGCCTGGATGCACAGCGTGCAGCCGATACACAGCGCCTCGTCGATGAAGGCAACCGGGCGCGGACGCTCGACGCCGTTGGCCGGATTGATCGGGATCACCTTGCGGCCGGTGGCGGCGGCCAGGCGGCGCACGCCTTCGATGCCGCCCGGCGGACACTGGTTGATCTCGGCTTTGCCGGCTGCAATTGCCTCGGCATACGGGCGGCAGGCGGGATAGCCGCACTTGGTGCACTGGGTCTGCGGCAGCAGGTCTTCGAGCTGGTCGGCGAGGGGCTTGGTCACGGCGGGTGGAGGTGCGCTTCAAATCTGGTAAGCCGACATTATCCGCCAAAACGCTGCGCCCTGCGCCCCTTGCGCCGGCGCAGAACGACGCTATTGTGCTCATCCGTTTGCCATGTAGGTGGTCGAGCTAACAGACGGACGGGCGCCACACTGGTGTACTGGCGGCTCACGAACATGCAGGGGGCCGAGATGAACGAGTTGATTGCGCCGCTGATCTTCGCTGCCGTGATGTCGGCCGGGGACGGCTTGCAGACGCGCACGGGCGCGGCCCCGGACAGCGCCGCCAGTCTTGCCGCGAGCGCCCAGGCGCGTCCGGCGACGTTGACGGCGGGGCAATACCGAAGCGTCGAATCGCATGGCGAGCTGCGCCGTGGCGAACGCCTGCCGGCACGCTATCAGACCCATCATTACGTGATCGAGAACTGGCGCTCGCTGCGCCTGGCCAAGCCGCCGCGCGGGCACCAGTGGGTGCAGACCGGCGGCAGCTATGCGCTGGTGGCGATCGCCACCGGGCGCGTGGCGCAGGTGGTGCGGTAGGACGCGGCACGAACGAGGACGAAAAAAATGCCGTGGCATGCCACGGCATTTTTCATGGTGATCCGCTGATCAGCGGTTGGCCTGGATGAAGCCGGTGATCTTCGGACACACGATCTCGCGCCAGCGGCGGCCCGAGAAGATGCCGTAGTGGCCGGCTTTCGGCACCACGAAATCCTGCTTTTTATCGGCCGGGATGCTGCTGCACAGCTCGTGCGCGGCGCTGGTCTGGCCGATGCCCGAAATATCGTCCAGCTCGCCTTCGACGGTGAGCAGGGCGACGTTCTTGATGTCTTGCGGGCGCACCAGTTGGCCGCCGACGTTCCAGGTCCCTTTCGGCAGGCTGAAGTCCTGGAACACGGTCTTGATGGTGTCCAGGTAATACTCGGCCGGCATGTCGAGCACGGCATTGTATTCGTCGTAGAACTGGCGGTGTGCTTCGGCCGAATCGTCGTCGCCGCGCATCAGGTGCTGGTAGAACTCGCGGTGCGACTGGGCGTGCCGGCCCGGGTTCATGGCGATGAAGCCGGCGTGCTGCAGGAAGCCCGGATACACCTTCCGTCCGAAGCCCGGATAATTGCCCGGCACCGCATAGATCACGGTGTTCTCGAACCACGAGAACGGCTTTTCGATGGCCAGGTCGTTGACCGCGGTGGGCGACTTGCGCGGGTCGATCGGGCCGCCCATCATGGTCATCGAGCGCGGCAGCTTGGGATCGTCGTTGCTCGCCATCAGGGCGATCGCGGCCAGCACCGGCACGGTCGGCTGGCACACCGAAATCACGTGCACTTCCGGGCCCAGATGGCGGATGAAGTCCTGCACGTAGAAAATATAGTCGTCCAGGTGGAACGGGCCGGCGGCCAGCGGCACCATGCGCGCGTCGGTCCAGTCGGTGATGAACACGTCATGCTCGACCAGCAGCGCGCGCACGGTGTCGCGCAGCAGCGTCGAGTGGTGGCCGGACAGCGGCGCCACCAGCAGCACGGTCGGCTGGTTCAGGGCGGCAAACTCGGCGTCCGGCAGGTCTTTCTTGAAGTGGCGCAGGCGGCAGAACGGTTTTTCGAGCACCGTGTGCTCGTTGATCGCGACTTCCTTGCCTTGAATAGTGGTGCTGTCGAGACCAAAGGCGGGTTTCTGGTATTCCTTGCCAAGACGGTACATCAGTTCGTAACCGGCGGCGATACGCTGCGAAAACGGGGTGTGGGCGAACGGCGATACGGGATTGGAAAACAGTTTTGAGGACGCATCGGCCCACTGCATCAGTGGGGTCAGGAAGGAGCGTTGCATCTCGTGCAGTTGATAGAGCATAAGTAATCCTTCGGGGGTGAGCAGCGCGTCGCAAACATGTGCGGCTTGCTTCAAATCATTATAGGGGAATTGCATTGGCCTGTGGAAACAAGGACTTAGGCATCCCTCATATATGCCCCACTTGTAGCATATTTGCCTGCCCGCCGTTGGTGGGGCGTCCCACATAAGCAAAAATGCCCCGCAGAGCGGGGCATTTTCGGGGGCTTCGTCGTAACGGAGTTACTGAACGCTGCGCGGCGCCAGCGTGACGCCTGTCAGTCGAACACTGGCGTTTCGACGCCCAGGATCTTGTGCAGTTTCGGCGACGTGGTCGTGTACTGCATGTGGATCTTCTTGTCCGGGAAGATGTACGGCGCGGCGCCGAAAGCGGCCAGCGCGGCTTCGTGGAAGCCCGACAGGATCAGCTTCTTCTTGCCCGGATAGGTGTTGATGTCGCCCACGGCGAAGATGCCCGGAACGTTGGTCTCGAACTTTTCGGTGTCGACAACTTTGAGTTGCTTGCGTTCGATGTCCAGGCCCCATTCGGCGATCGGGCCCAGCTTTGGCGACAGGCCGAAGAACACCAGCAGCATGTCCAGCGGCACGCGGCGGGTGACGCCGTCGGCGCCGGTGACCTTTACTTCGCTCAGCTGGCCGTCTTTCTCATCGAAGCCGGTGACCTGGCCGGTGATCAGTTGCATTTCGTATTCGTCGCACAGCGCCTTCATCTTGGCCACCGACGCCGGGGCGGCGCGGAAGTCGTCGCGGCGGTGCACCAGCACCACAGACTCTGCCTTGCCGACGAAGTTCAGGGCCCAGTCGAGGGCCGAATCGCCGCCGCCGCAGATGACCAGGTTCTTGCCTTCGAAGCGTGCCGGGTCCTTGACGCGGTAGAACAGCTGTTCGTTGTCGAACTTGTCGATGCCGTCGACCTTGATCGTGCGCGCCTGGAACGAACCGACGCCGGCAGCGATGAAGATGGTCTTGGTGATGAAGCGTGTGCCCAGGGTGGTCTCGACGTTGAAGCGCTGGTCTTCGCGGCGCTGCACGGTGGTCACTTCCTGGTTCAGGTGGAAGGTCGGCTCGAACGGTTCGATCTGCTTGAGCAGGTTGTCGGTCAGTTCCTGGCCGGTGCACACCGGCACGGCCGGAATGTCATAGATCGGCTTGTCCGGGTACAGTTCCACGCACTGGCCGCCGACGGCCGGCAGCGAATCGATGACGTGGGCTTTGATCTCGAGCAGGCCGAGTTCGAAGACCTGGAACAGGCCGACCGGACCGGCGCCGATGATCACGGCATCGGCTTCGATGGCGCCCGCGAAGGAACTGTTGGGAGCGATGCTGCCCGCTTCCGTGGTGGCATTGATAGTCATGCGCTTGCTTCCTGTATTTGTCTGAATGAGGTGGCGATGGCAGCCAGCACTGCCATGCAAAAGGTCCCGTGGCAAAGCCGCCGGGCCGGCGCCGGCGCGTCCTGCGCGGGTGCAGAGGACGGGCGGCGCGGCGGCGCAGGGTGAGCTGCGCCGGACGGCTTAGCGGGCCAGTTGGTCGAGCTTGTCCTTGACGTCTTTCCACTCTTCCGCGTCTGGCAGGGCCGGCTTCGTCTTGGTGATCGAAGGCCAGAAGCGCGCCAGGTCGGCATTGAGCTTGATGAACTGTTGCTGATCGCTAGGCACGTCTTCCTCGGCAAAGATCGCATTCACCGGGCACTCGGCGACGCAGACGGCGCAGTCGATGCACTCGTCCGGGTCGATGGTGAGGAAATTCGGGCCTTCCCGGAAACAATCTACCGGGCATACATCGACGCAATCGGTATAACGACAGCGGATGCACGATTCGGTGACAACGTGGGTCATAACAGTCCTATCAGTTGGTGGGGTGTCGCGTCGCCGGGCGCATATACGTGAACAGGCCGGCCGGACATGGCAAAGCACTGTATTTTAGGGCAATTCGTGGTTTCTCACAAACTCGCTTATATATACATTCCACATAAGCAAATGATGGCCGAGCCGCACGGGCGTGCGCTTTGCCGACCTATAGTGGGGGCGAGCGGGGGCAACGCCGGTACGGTGGCGCGCACCGTCAAGGGGGGGGGCGAGTCCGGCGGCACAGCTGCCGCCGGCATGCGCACCGCTGCTAGGCCAGCAGCGTATCGTCGAGCGCCGAGCCCGCAGCCGGCAGCGCGCTTGCAGGCACGCCAGGCAGCGCGGTGGCCGGCGAAATGCCGGGCAGGGCGGGGCCATGGCGGCCGTGCTCGGCGCACCAGCGCGCCAGCAGCCGCGCTTCGCCTTCGAGCACACTTTCGGCGCGGCGCTGCCGGGCCTGATCGTATTCGACCAACTGCATGGTGCCGCAGCAGGCGCGCCGGTCCTGGCGCGCGCCCGGTGCATCGCACACTTTGGGCGCCAACGGAACGCAGGGCAGGAAGGCGGCGCCGGGGCCAATGCCTGCGGCGGGGCCGAGTGCAGCCTCGAGGGTCGCGTCGATCGCGGCACTGTGCCCGGCCTCGACCACGTCGCGGCGGCTGAACTGGTTGCGGATGAAGCCGCTGTAGGCGGCCGGCTTGCCGTCTTCGGTCACGGCCGCGATCATGGCGTTGACCACGTCGGCAAAGGTGGCGGCTTGTTCGGGCGCGGCGATCAGGGCGCGCAGCAGCACCCCGGCCAGGTAGCCGGCCACGCGGTGCAGCACGGCGGCGTCGTCCTCGCGCTCGGGCGCGCGCTCGTAGGCGAACAAATCGGCCAGCACGTCGTACACGGCGCCCGTAAATACTTGTGAAATGGCATGCACCTGGGTGCCGGCGCCGCCCAGGCGCAGGTCGTTGTCGGCGTTGCGCAGTGCGGCGCCATTGCCGAGCGCCACGCCGAACTGTTCGGCGATGTCGGCCAGGTAGGATTTGTCGTGCAGGTTGGCCTTGGTCTGGGCCACGATCGCTTCGCACTGGTCGAACTGCGACAGCGCCAGGAAGATCGCGCTCAGGTCGCCGAACGATTCGTGCAGGCCGCCGGTCTGGGGCGGGGCATCGGCCTGCAGCCAGCGCGGCTTGATGCCGTCGAGCACCGCGTGCGCGGTCTCGTGGGCGACGATGTCGAACGAGCGGCAGGTGTAGATGCGATTCTGCGCACCGTCCGCACCGTCCGGCATGAAGTCGCCGAAGCGCAACGACCCCTGGGTGCGGCTGTAGAAGGCGTTCATCACGTTCGGCAAACCGTGCGGGAACACGCGCAGCGGGTGGGTGTTGCTGCTGCTGTTCCATTGCCACGGTAGCGGCATGGACACGCCGGCGGCGCCGAGTGCGCGCTGGTACATGGTCAGGGTCTGGCGCACCACGGCGAAGGTGTGCACCGCGTCGAAGCCGGGGGTGTCGGGCTGGGTGACGAAGTCGCCGCTGGCGTCCGGTTCGACTGCCGCGATGCCCGGTTCGCCCGGTGCGATGCGGGCGTCGCGCGGGCCGGCCAGCACCACGCCGGGCAGGTAAGCCTTGCGGGTGCCGATCTCGCCGACCGACGGATCCTGCTTCCACATCAGCACGCGTGCGCCGAAAGCATGCGGCAGCGGTTCGGCTTCGACCGGCGCCTCATCCTCGGCGGCAAGGTCGGGATTGCGCTGGGCGGGCAACAGCATGTGCAGTTCCATGGCGGCTCCTGGCGTAATGACGGTCTCATGGTCGCGCGCCCGGCCGGGCAGGCCTTGAGACTCATCAATTGAGGCCGCTCGACCCGGCCCGGCGAAGCGAGCTCTGGCACACAGCCGCTTCGAGTGGCATCATGGCGGATTGTGTCGAATCGATTAGGAAGGATTGTTTAGATGGCGGAAATCAGCATCGTCCAGCAACACAGCTTGACCCCGGACGCGGCGCGCACGGCGGCCGACCAGGTGGCGCAGCGCATCGCGGCGGAATATGGACTCGATTGCAAATGGGATGGCGACGTCTTGCGCTTCGAGCGCAGCGGCGTGGAAGGGGCGTTGACGCTGGAGGGACAGAGCGCCGCGATGCGGATCCGCCTGGGATTCTTCATGGGCGCGTTTGCGCCGGCGATCGAGGCCAAGGTGGCGGACAAGATGCGGCGCGTTTTTACGGCAGCATAAAAACGTTAAAGCGGATAGCGTCGAGCCAATCAGCCCTTCAGTTCTTCGATCAGATCGATGTACTGCTGCTGCGCCTCTTCCTGCGAGGTGCCTTTCAGGTTGGCCCAGGCATCGAACTTGGCGCGCGCCACGAAATCGGTCATGCCCGGACGCTCGCCGCTGGCGTCGCCGCTCGAACCCTGCTTGAACAGGGCGTAGATCTTCAGCAGGGTCATGTTGTCCGGACGCTCGGACAGGTTTTTCGAATCGGCCTGGGCCTGGGTGAACTGGTCTTGCAAGCTCATAAAAACTCCTGGTTGGTTGCGTTATTGTCGCTTGAACAATGTGGCAGGCATCTTAGCCCAGGAGTCGGGCGCGGGCAGGGAAAACGGCCGCATTTTAGAAGGGAAGTTCAAATGCGCGCACCGGGCGCAAGGCCGGTGCGCGCATCGTTCGTGCACTGACTGCTTAGACGCCCAGCAGTTCGACGTCGAAGATCAGGGTCGCGTTCGGCGGGATCACGCCGCCGGCGCCGCGTGCGCCATAGCCCAGGCTGGCCGGGATGGTCAGGCGGCGCGAACCGCCAACTTTCATGCCCTGCACGCCTTCGTCCCAGCCGCGGATCACGTGACCTGCGCCCAGCGCGAACTGGAACGGGTCATTGCGGTCTTTGCTCGAATCGAACTTGGCGCCGAGGCTGCCGTCGTCGTTGCGCAGCCAGCCCGTGTAGTGCACGGTGACGTGCTGGCCGGCCTTGGCTTCGTCGCCGCTGCCGGCGATCAGTTCTTCGTATTGCAGGCCGGAATCGGTAGTGGTGGTGGACATGGTCTTCCTTGTTGTTCAGATTGAACGGCGATTGTAGTCCATGGGTCTGGAAAGTGCCATGAACGTCCCGCCATTGGTGCGCCGGCGCGCCGCCGGGCGACGAGGATGTGCGTAAAATGACAAGCCCGACGCACCAGCCCAGGAAAGCGCATGTCCGCAACCGCCAGCCCATCCCCACGCACCGTGAAGGCCGCGCCATGAAAGGCGTCGTCACCGCTTACCGGCGCGCGCTGCGCTCGCAGTTCAGCGGCCGCATGCTGCTGCTGTCGCTGGCGCCATTGCTGCTGTCGCTGGCGCTGTGGGGCGTGCTGCTGTGGCTGGGCGCGCAGCCGCTGCTCGACTGGCTGCAGGGCCTGTTCGCCGACTACGAGATGTTCCAGACCAGCGGCAATGTGCTGGCGATGCTGGGCCTGGGCATGCTGAAGGTGATGGTGGTGCCGCTGCTGGCGATCGCGCTGCTGCTGCCGCTGATGATCGCGTCCAACCTGCTATTCATGGGCATCATCGCGATGCCGGCGATCGAGCGCCACGTCGGACGGCGCCAGTTTCCAAAACTGGAAAAGAAAGAGGGCGGCACCTTCTTCGGCAGCCTCGGCATCAACCTCGGCTGCAGCGCCGTGTTCGCGCTGCTGTGGCTGTTGACGCTGCCGCTGTACGCCGTGCCGCCGCTGGCCTGGCTGGTGCAGGCCGCGCTGTGGGCCTGGGTGACTTCGCGCGTGATGAGTTACGACGCGCTGGCCGCGCACGCGAGCGGCGCCGAGCGCCAGCTCTTGACGCGGCGCCACCGCACCGCGCTGCTGGCGATCGGCTTTGCCTCGGGCCTGGCCGGCGCGCTGCCCGGGATCGCCTGGATGGGCGGCGCGGTGCTGTCGTTCGTGCTGTTCCCGGTGCTGGCGATGGTATCGGTGTGGCTGTACATCATGATCTTTTTGTTCGCCGGGCTGTGGTTCCAGTACTACTGCCTGCAAGCATTGGAAGAGCAGCGCGCACAGCAGGTGACGCAGCCGCCACTGTGATCCACATGGCGACAATTCGGCGCACCGTGTGCACCGACGCCGCCGTCCGCGCGTTGAACACATACGACCACAAGCGGCAACGCACACGCAAAGGAAGACCATGGGTTTTGGCCTGATCGTCGTCGGCGACGAGATCTTGTCCGGCAAGCGGCAAGACAAGCATTTTTCGAAAGTCATCGAGCTGCTGTCCGAGCGCGGCCTGCAACTGGCGTGGGCCGAGTTCGTCGGCGACGACCCGGCGCGCCTCACCACCTTACTGCGCCGCAGTTTCGCGAGCGACGACATCGTGTTCTCGTGCGGCGGCATCGGCGCCACGCCGGACGACCACACGCGCCAGTGCGCCGCCGCCGCGCTCGGCCTGCCGCTGGCGCTGCACCCCGAGGGCCGGCGCCTGATCGAAGAGCGCATCCGCGCCACAAGCGAGGGCGCGGACGGCGCGCCGGATTTCGATTCGCCCGACAACCGGCAGCGCTTCAAGATGGCCGAGTTCCCCGTTGGCGCCAGCCTGATCCCGAATCCGTACAACGGCATCGCCGGCTTCACCATGGCGCGCCACCACTTCGTGCCGGGCTTTCCGGTGATGGCGTGGCCCATGATTGGCTGGACCCTGGACCATCTTTACGCCGACCTGTTCGGCAGCCAGGCCGAAGTCGAGCGCTCGCTGCTGGTGTACGGGCAGCCCGAGTCGGCCCTGACGCCGCTGATGGAAGCTTTGCTGCGCGACTATCCCGGCGTGCGCGTGTTCAGCCTGCCCAGCGTGGGCGACGCCACGACCCGCCGCCACATCGAACTGGGCGTCAAGGGCACGCCTGAAATTGTCGAGCTGGCATTCCAGGCGGTGCAGAAAGAACTGCTGCGGCGTGGCGCCGAAATAGCGCCTTTGCAAGAAGGCGTAGCACCCGAATAACTCTTGGATGGACTCCCGTTGTTTTTTTGCGAAAATATTCTGTGTTCGGCAAATATGTTAAACGGCGTCTCGCGCGTGTCGTATTGATGTGGTGGAATATTGCCTACGGAGGGCATGATCTGGCGTTGAATTGCCCTACCGATTGTGCGAACTTACGAGACCACAATCACTCGAACGGACCAGCAGCAGATGGATGGCGAGCAGGTTGGCGGGATTCCCAGCATTTTGATTCAGACCGGTTAAGCCATCATGGAAAGTATTCGCCGTCTAGCACGGCCCAGTAGTGTGTTCGGCAAACGTGCGGCGTCCGCGCGGCGCGAGCCATCGATCGATGCGGCGGCAAGTGCCGGCGCGCCTGCGCTCGCCGCGACCTCAGCGTCTGCAGCCGCGGCCGGCGATGTCCCCCTGTACCAGGCCTTCCCGCACCTGGCGCCGGGGGGCGGCGACCCGGGCCAGCCGAATGATCCGGACGAACCGTCAGGCGGGCCGGCGCAACCGGAACCGCGTCCGCGCCGGCGCCGCTTCAAGCTGTGGCTGGGCCTTGGCCTGTTGCTGCTGCTCTTGCTGCTGGCCGGCTGGGCGGTGCTCGAGATGCGCACGTCCAGACTGCAAGCGAAACTGTTCTCGGACATGGCCAGCGAGCTGACCTATCGCATGGGCAATGGACCCAGCGATTCGATCCGCTTCCCGGCCGCCAGCCCGTACGACACCCGCCTGGGCTATGCCGGCCTGCCGAACTATCTCGAACGCCTGCAGCAGCGCGACTACGCGGTCGCGGCGCAGGCGCGCATCTCGCCGCAGATGGTCAAGATGCATGAGCGCGGCCTGTACGCGACTTACCACGAGAAAACCAAGGTCGGCCTCGAGATCCTCGATTGCCGCAGCCAGCCGCTGTTCACCTCGCGCTTCCCGGAACGCTTCTACCACGACTTCAACGCCGCGCCGCCGCTATTGGTGCAGAGCCTGCTGTTCATCGAAAACCGCGAACTGCTCGACGCCACCAATCCGCGCCGCAACCCGGCGGTGGAATGGGACCGCTTCTCGAAAGCCGTGTTCGACAAGACCTTGTCGAGCGTCGGCCTCGGCGGCGACGGACGCGTGGCCGGCGGCAGCACGCTGGCGACCCAGATCGAAAAGTACCGCCACTCGGCCGAAGGCCGCACCGGTTCGCTGACCGACAAGATCATCCAGATGTCGTCGGCCACGCTGCGCGCCTACCAGGATGGCGAAGACACCTCGGGTGCGCGGCGCCAGATCGTGCTCGACTACCTGAACACGGTGCCGCTGTCGGCCAAGGGCGGCTATGGCGAAGTCAACGGCATCGGCGACGGCCTGTGGGTCTGGTACGGGCGTGATTTCGCCAAGGTCAACACCATGCTCAAGGGCCCGATGACGAGCCCGGACGCCGTGCTGGCCTACAAGGAAGCGCTGTCGCTGATGATCGCGCAGCGCCGCCCGGCGTATTACCTGGGCGCCGGCGAGAACGATCTGGAAATCCTGACCAACAGCCACTTGCGCGTACTGGCCCAGGCCGGCATGATCTCGCCGCAACTGCGCGACGCGGCCCTGAACGTCAAGCTCCAGCCGGCGCTGCACAGCGGCGTGGCGGCGCCGCCGGCGCATGCCTTCGTGTCGCGCAAGGCGGCCAACGCGGTGCGCAACCACCTCGGTTACCTGATCGGCGACTCGCGCCTGTACAACGTCGACCGCCTCGACCTGTCGGTGGTGTCGACCCTGGACGGTACCGCGCAAGGCGCGGTGACGGCGGCGCTGCGCGCCCTGACCGACGCCGAGCACGCCAAGGCGGCGGGCCTGACCGGCAAGGGCCTGCTCGGCAACGGCGACCCGGCGCAAGTCGTGTACAGCTTCACGCTGATGGAGCGCGGCGAGCATGTGAACTACCTGCGGGTGCAGACCGACAACTACGACCAGCCGCTCGACATCAACGAGGGCGCCAAGCTCGACCTCGGCTCGACGGCCAAGCTGCGCACGCTGGTGACCTATCTCGACATCGTCGACCAGTTGCACAAGCGCTTCGAACCGATGGACAAGATCGGCCTGATGGGCGTGGAAGTCGACGCCAAGGACCGCATGTCGCAGTGGGGGCTGGAATACTTCCGCGCACTGCCGGATGGCGCCGACCGTGGCCTCACGCCGATGCTGCACGCGGCGATGGAACGCAAGTACTCGGCCAGCCCGGGCGAGCGCTTCATGACCGGGGGCGGCCTGCACACCTTCGGCAACTTCAGCAAGCTCGACGACAGCCGCATCATGGATGTGCACCAGGCGCTGCGCAATTCGACCAACCTGGTGTTCGTGCGCATGATGCGCGACGTGGTGCGTTACTACATGTTCCAGCTGCCCGGTTCCTCGGCGCAATTGCTGGCCGACGCCAACGATCCGCGCCGCGCCGCCTACCTGGCGCGCTTCGCCGACAACGAAGGCAAGGATTTCCTGGCCAAGTTCTGGAACAAGTACAAGGGCAAGAGCCCGGCAGAAGTGGACACCTTGCTGTTCTCGGGCGTGCGCCCGGCGGCCTCGAAGCTGGCCGCCGCGCACCGCACCGTGGTGCCGAACGCCACGCTGGACCAGTTCGGCGCCTTCATCAACGCCACGCTGCCATCGGCCAATGAAGTCGATCCGGACCGCATCCCGAAGATGTACGAGATGTACGACGCGCGCAATATGTCGCTGGCCGATCGCGGCTACGTGGCCTCGGTGCACCCGCTCGAATTGTGGCTGGTGAGCTACCTGCGCACCCATCCGAAGGCGACCTGGTCCGAAGTGACCGCCGCCAGCGTCAAGGAACGCCAGGAAGTCTACCAGTGGCTGTTCAAGACCAGCCGCAAGAATGCCCAGGACAAGCGCATCGCGGGCCTCCTGGAGGTGGAAGCCTTCCTCAAGATCCATGCCCAGTGGAAAAAGATGGGCTACCCGTTCGATTCGCTGGTGCCGTCCTTCGCCACCACCCTCGGCGCCTCGGCCGACCGCCCGGCCGCGCTGGCCGAGCTAATGGGCATCATCGTCAACGGCGGCGTGCGCAAACCCGTCGAGCGTATCGATTCGCTGCACTTCGCCAAGGACACGCCGTTCGAAACCCTGGTGCGCCGTAACAAGGGCAAGGGCAAGGAGCAAGTGCTGGCGCCGGAAGTCGCGCGCACCGTGGCCGACGCGATCCAGGGCGTGGTCTCGGACGGCACCGCCAAGCGTGTGAAAACCGCCTTCGTGCAGGCCGACGGCCAGGTGATCGCGCTGGGCGGCAAGACCGGTACCGGCGACCAGCGCTTCGATGTGTACGCACGCGGCGGGCGCCTGGTCGAATCGCGCTACGTGAACCGTTCGGCCACGTTCGTGTTCAATATCGGCGAACGCTTCTACGGCAGCATGACGGCCTATGTGCACGGTCCGCAGTCCGAGAACTACGACTTCACCAGCGCCTTGCCGGTGCAGCTCCTGGTGACGCTGGCGCCGAGCCTGATGCCGATGATCGAACCGCCGGCACCAGTGGCAGGCGCCGCCGCGCCGCGCCAGTGCGTGCGTTGAAAGAGGACGGGCAGGGCGCACCGCCAAACGCGCGCCACGGTGGCAAACGCTACCTTGGCCGCGCGCGCAAGGCGGTCTCGAAGCTGCAGAATTTCAGCATTGTCTCGCTGCGTGACCTGGTGGTCGCTTCCGGCCCCACCATCCTGCTGGTGATTGGCGCTGTGCTGCTGGCCTACTGGTGGGTCGACCCGGCGCCGCCGCGCAGCCTGCGCATGGCCGGCGGCCAGGAAAATTCCGCCTACGAACAGTTCGGCAAGCGCTACGCGGCGCTGCTGGCCCGGGACGAGATCAAGGTCACGCTGCAATCCTCGCTCGGCTCGCGCGAGAACCTGGAACGCCTGCGCCGCGGCGAGGTCGATGTCGCGTTCGTGCAGAGCGGTTCGACCGACCCCGACCGCGCCGGCGACGAAGATACCGACAGCCAGGGCCTGGTCTCGCTCGGCAGCCTGTTCACCGAGCCGGTGTGGCTGTTCCTGCGCGAAGGCGCCGAGGTGCGCCAACTGCTCGATCTGCGTGGCAAGCGCATCAACCTGGGGCCGGAAGGCACCGGCGTGCCGCGCCTGATCCGGCAGGTGCTGGATGCCAACGGCATCGCGCCCACGGAGCTCAAGATCGGCGACCTGGCCGACACCCCGGCCACGGTCGAGCTGCTGGCGGGCCGCATCGATGGCCTCGTGTTCAGCTCGGCGCCGGAAGCCCCCTTGATCCAGATGCTGCTGCAAACGCCCGGCATCCGGCTGTTCGATTTTTCCCAGGCCGAGGCCTATACGCGGCGCCTGCCGTTCCTGACCCACGTGGTGCTGCCGCGCGGGATCGTCGACCTGGGGCGCAACATCCCGGCCCAGGATTATCATTTGATCGCGCCCACTGCCACCCTGGTGGCGCGCGAGGAATTGCATCCGGCGCTGATCGGCCTGCTTGTGAAATCGGCCGGCGAAATCCACGGCGGCGCTGGCTGGTTCCAGCAGCAGGGGCAATTTCCGTCGCCCAAATACACCGAGATCCCGGTCGCGCCCGAGGCCGCGCGCTACTACCGCGACGGTCCGCCGCTGATGCAGCGCTACATGCGCTTCTGGCTGGCGAACCTGGCCGAGCGGCTGTGGGTCGTGGTGGTGGCGCTGACCGCGCTCTTGATTCCCCTCTCAAGAATCGTGCCGCCGATCTATGTCTGGCGCGTGCGTTCGCGCGTCTATCGCTGGTACGGCGAACTGCGCGCGATCGAGCAGGCCTTCGAGGACAGCGGCGCCGCGCCGGATGGCGCCATCCGCAAGGATCTGGGACAACGCCTGGACGGCCTGGAAGACCGGGTCAACCATATCTCGGTGCCGCTCGCTTATGCGGACGAACTGTACCGCTTGCGCAGCCACATCCACCTGGTGCGCGAACGCGTGCGCGGGGAAATTCCGGCAGCTGCGCCGGATGGCATGGCGGCGGCGTCTTCCGGTTGAAGCGGGCGGTTGCAGGGGAAGGGCACCCCGTCAAGGATGTTGTATTCCTCCCACGAATCCGGAAAATTACGCAAATCCGGCAATCTCCTATGCTACAGTGCGTGCTTGCTGTTTGGAAATGAATGTTGCCCGGTTTCGTTGGCTGAGTGTCGCCGACCGGGCCAGGCCTTCTCCTCTTAACCGACCGCGACCATGCTCGACTTTTCGCCATCCCACATCGACCGTCTGGACCAGCTTTGCCGGCCGATGGTAAAGCGCACGATCACTTTGATTGGCGGCATCTCCCTGCTGCTGGTCGCCCTGCACCTGTGGAGCCTGTTCGCAGCGCGCCAGGCCGAGATCGACAGCACCGGCGTCAGCACAGCCAACATGGCGCGCGCACTGGCCTCGCACGCCGAGCGCACCATCGACTTGGGCGACGCGGTGCTGGACGAAATGGTCGAGCGCGCAGAGAACGGCGAATCGTCGGCGCCGCCGGCCAGCGAACCGGCGCACCACTTGCACGCGCGCCTGACCCATATCGCCAGCGTGACGCAGCAGGTTCAGGAACTGTTCATCTACGGCGCCGATGGAGAACGGCTGGCCACGTCGCTGCCGCACTTGCTGGAGGGGAATAACGCCGACCGCGAATACTTCCGCTATCACCGGACCCACACCGAGCGCGGCACCTACATCGGCAAGCCGATCCGCAGCCGCTCGACCGGCATCTTGACCATTCCGCTGTCGCGCCGCATCAACAAGCCGGACGGCAGCTTCGGCGGGGTGGCGATGGCGTCGCTCAAGCTCAGTTTCTTCGGCAGTTTCTACGACAGCTTCGACGTCGGCCACACCGGCACCATCGTGCTGGCGATCGACGACGGCACCCTCCTGTACCGCCGTCCGTTCAAGGAGGCGATGGTCGGCACCAACGTCAGCAACATCGCCATCTTCGACATGTACCGCACCATGGGCCAGGCCGGCACCGCCATGCGCGTCGCCAAGATCGACGGCATCGAGCGCCTGTACAGCTATCGACGCGTCGACGGTTCCCCGCTGGTCGTGGCGATCGCCATCTCGCGCGAAGAGATCCTCCATGAGTGGTGGGTCGTGGTCATCAAGATGAGCGGCGTGGTGCTGGTGGCGCTGGCGCTGCTGGGCTGGGGCGCGCTGCGCATGGTGCGGCAACTGCAGGTGCGCGAGGCGCTGGAAGACCAGTTGCGCCATGCCCGCTTCAAGCTCGAGCAGCAGAACGAGGAACTGCAGGTACTGGCCGACAGCGATGGCCTGACCGGCATGGCCAACCGCCGCCATTTCGAATACACCCTGGCTGCCGAGCACGAACGGGCGCGCCGCAACGGCCAGCCGTGTTCGCTGATCCTGATCGACGTCGACCACTTCAAGAAGTTCAACGACCGCTACGGCCACGTCGCCGGCGACGAATGCCTGAGACGGGTGGCGCGCGCGATCGACGGTGGCACGCGCCGCCCGACCGACCTGGCGGCCCGTTATGGCGGCGAGGAATTTGCGGTGATCCTGCCCGACACCGACCTCGACGGTGCACGCGCCGTGGCGGACAACATCCGCAGTGCGGTCGCCGGCCTCGACATGGAGCATGCCGATAGTCCGTTCGGCCATGTCACCGCCAGCTTCGGGGTGTTTACCGCGCGCCCGGCGCGGGACGAGTGCACCACGTCGAGCTGGGTCGAGGCGGCCGACGCCTTGCTGTACGAGGCCAAGACGGCGGGGCGTAACCGCGCGGCCTGGCGCATGGCCGAGCCGTGCGCAGCCTGAGCGACGGCAAATCGCCGCTGTAGTCATTCTTTCAGGAATCAGCGCGAATCGGATTACACTGACGGCCCCATTCTGCGTTCTGAAGGAAGCCATGATCCGCCGTCCGTTCTCCGCCCTCGTCTTCGGCAGCCTGCTGGCCTGCTCGCTCCTTGCGCCCGCAGTCGCCGCTGATACCGAAGGGGAGGCGCCCGCTGCCAAAAGCAAAGCGCGCGAGCACTACACCAAGCACGAAGTCCGGATCCCGATGCGCGACGGCGTGCGCCTGTTCACCACGGTGTATGTGCCGAAGGACAGTTCGCGTGCGTATCCTTTCCTGATGGAGCGCACCCCGTACAGCGTCGGCACCCATGCGCAAGGTGAATTGCGCTATGGCGTCGACTGGATGCCCGAGTCGCTTGGGCCATCGCCCGAGTTCGAGCGGGCCGGCTACATTTTTGTGGAGCAGGACGTGCGTGGGCGCTATATGTCCGAAGGCGTGTGGCAGGAGATGACGCCGCACGGCAAGGCCAGACTGGAACAAGGCGAGGGCCGTGAAAGCGAGGACATGCACGACACCGTGACCTGGCTGCTCAAGAACATTCCCAACAACAACGGCAAGGTCGGCATCCTCGGCATCAGCTATCCGGGCTTTTATACCGCCGCCAGCATCATCGATTCGCACCCGGCGATCAAGGCCGCTTCGCCGCAGGCGCCGATCGCCGACCTGTACCTGGGCGACGATTCGTACCACGGCGGCGCCTTCAAGCTGGCCGGCAATTTCGACTTCTACGCCGCCTTCACCTCGGTCAAGAACCCAACCCCGCTGCCGAAAAGCTGGGCCGATTTCGAGTATGGCGAAGCCGATGGCTACGATTTCTTCTTGAAGCGCCTGACGCTGTCGAACATCGCCGCCGCCATGAGCGACAACCAGCGCGAGCTGTTCATGCCGAACATCGAGCACGATACCTATGACGCGTTCTGGCAGTCGCGCGCGATCGGCCCGCACATGAAGAACGTGAAAGCGGCGGTGCTGACGGTGGGCGGCTGGTATGACGCCGAAGACTTCCAGGGCCCGTTCTCGATCCATAGCGCGATCGCCCGCCACAATCCGACCACCAGCAATTCCCTGGTGATCGGCCCATGGGTGCACGGCGGCTGGGCACGTGGCGACGGCGCGCGCCTGGGCCATGTGCGCTTCGACGCCAACACCAGCGAGTACTTCCGGCGCGAAATCCAGTTTCCGTTTTTCGAGCAGCACCTGAAAGGCGTCAAGCCGGCAACCAAACTGGCACCGGTGACCGTGTTCGAGACCGGCTCCAACGTCTGGCGCAGCTACGCCGCCTGGCCGCCGGCGCCGGCCAGGGCGCGCACGCTGTACTTCGGCGCGAACGGCACGCTGGGCTGGACCCAGCCGGCGTCAAGCGGCGCGTACGACGAATACGTGGCCGACCCGCGCCGTCCGGTGCCCTACATCGGCTATCCGGCCACCGGCGTGCCGAAGGAATACATGGTCTCCGACCAGCGTTTCGCCGCCACCCGTCCCGACGTGCTGGTGTACCAGAGCGCCGTGCTGGAAGAAGACGTGACGGTGGCGGGCGATGTGGTCCCGAAGCTGTTCGTGTCGACCAGCGGCACCGACGCCGACTGGGTCGTCAAATTGATCGACGTGTATCCGGCGGCGTACCCGAACGAGGCGCCTGCGCGCGGCAAGGATGTCGGCCCGCCGTCAGTGAACCTGGGCGGCTTCCAGCAACTGGTGCGCGGCAACCCGCTGCGCGGCAAGTTCCGCAACAGCTATGAAAAGCCCGAACCGTTCACGCCGGGTAAGGTGGAAGCGATCAGCTACGGCCTGGGCGACGTCAACCACACCTTCCGCCGCGGGCACCGGATCATGGTGCAGGTGCAGAGTTCGTGGTTTCCGTTGATCGACCTGAATCCGCAGACCTTCATGCGCATTCCCGAGGCCAGGCCGGAAGACTTTCGCAAAGCGACCCAGCGCGTGTACCGCGCGCCGGGGAGTGCGTCAGGGCTGCAACTGATGGTAATGCCGACGCGCTGATCATGGACGGTGTGTGAACGTAGCGTGGACGGCTCTGCCGTCCACGCGTCCATCAGGCGCCAACCCAAGGCAAGCCGGCCTTGCACCACCCGCCAACCGTCTTGCGATGTCCTTCTCCATCGCGATCGCCCTCGAACCCTTCCAGGATATCGAACGCATTCGCATACCCCAGCTCAGTCGCCACACGCGCACTGTGACGCGAGCGTACCCCCGAGCGGCACAGGAACAGCAGCGTCTGGTCCTTGCGCGCCACCGATTCCAGCTGGGTGCCGAACGCCGGATTCGGCACGCCACCCGGATAGGTCGCCCATTCCACCGCCAGTTGCCGGCCTTCGGGAATGGCCACCCGACCGACCCAGTCGCGTTCTGCATTGGTACGCACATCGACCAGCACCACGCTCGGATCGCCCTGCAATAGTTCAAACGCTTCCTGCGGCGTCACTGCCCCGGCATAGGGCAGGCCGGCACCACGTTCGCGCGCTGCCTTAAAAATCGTTTCTTTGGTCATGACTTGTGTTCCGTTTATGAGCACTGGCTGACGATGCACCATCGTGGATCAGTGTATCCTGCGCTGCGATGGTGCGCTGGCATGCAATTGCACCAAGTTGGTGCCATCAAGCGGGCTCAGCGAAAACCTTGCGTGTGACCCCGGTTGGCGCGATTTTATGGGTAAACTGGTTTGTTTCCCAAGAATGATTTGTGCATGAGCTCATGCGGGACGGTGAGCAGGGCATCATCACAAGCTTGGCACGCTTCATGCTTCAATAAGACGTAAGTTGTCGAACCGCATGGTTCGACATCCCTTTTTCAATTAGGAGATTCCGAATGGCAAAGTCGGCCGCAGATGTAATGCAAATGGTTAAGGACAACGAAGTCAAGTTCGTTGATTTACGCTTCGCCGATACCCGCGGCAAGGAACAGCACGTCACGGTGCCGGTGTCGCACTTCGACCTGGACAAATTCGAATCCGGCCATGCCTTCGATGGCTCGTCGATCGCCGGCTGGAAAGGCATCGAAGCGTCGGACATGCTCCTGATCCCGGACCCGAACACCGCCAATCTCGACCCGTTCATGGAAGAGACCACGATCTTCATGCAGTGCGACGTGATCGAACCGTCGGACGGCAAGGGCTACGACCGCGACCCGCGCTCGATCGCGAAACGCGCTGAAGCCTATCTGAAATCGTCGGGCATCGGCGACACCGCCTACTTCGGCCCGGAACCAGAATTCTTCATCTTCGACGCGATCCGCTGGAAGATCGACATGTCGGGTTGCTTCGTCAAGATCGACTCGGACGAGTCGTCGTGGGCCACCGACAAGGAAATCGAAGGCGGCAACAGCGGCCACCGTCCAACCGTCAAGGGCGGCTACTTCCCGGTGCCACCAGTCGATTCGTTCCAGGACATGCGTTCGGAAATGTCGCTGATCCTGGAATCGATGGGCATCCCGGTCGAAGTGCACCACCACGAAGTGGCCGGCGCCGGCCAGAATGAAATCGGCACCAAGTTCTCGACCCTGGTCGAGCGCGCCGACTGGACCCAGAACATGAAGTACGTGATCTGGAACGTGGCCCACAGCTACGGCAAGACCGCGACCTTCATGCCGAAGCCGATCAACGGCGACAATGGCTCGGGCATGCACGTGCACCAGTCGATCTGGAAAGACGGCAAGAACCTGTTCGCAGGCGACGGCTATGCCGGCCTGTCCGAGACCGCGCTGTTCTACATCGGCGGCATCATCAAGCACGCACGCGCACTGAACGCCATCACCAACCCGGGCACCAACTCGTACAAGCGCCTGGTGCCAGGCTACGAAGCCCCGGTCAAGCTGGCCTACTCGGCGCGTAACCGTTCGGCTTCGATCCGTATCCCGCACGTGGCGAACCCGAAAGGCCGCCGCATCGAGACCCGTTTCCCGGATCCACTGGCCAACGTGTACCTGTGCTTCGCTGCGCTGATGATGGCCGGCCTGGACGGTATCCAGAACAAGATCCATCCGGGCGAAGCCGCCACCAAGGATCTGTACCATCTGCCGCCTGAAGAAGACAAGCTGATCCCGACGGTGTGCGCGTCGCTGGAAGAAGCGCTGGAAGCGCTGAACGAAGACCGCGAGTTCCTGACCCGCGGTGGCGTGTTCAGCGACAGCATGATCGATGCCTACATCGAGCTGAAGATGAACGAAGTGCAGCGTCTGCGCATGACTCCGCACCCGGCTGAATTCGACATGTACTACTCGTCGTAATTGATCGACAACGCCGGCGTTGTTGCACAACGTCGCCGGCGTCGCGATAGCGGGATCAAAGCGGGGAAAGCGATGGCTTTCCCCGCTTTTTTTGTTGCTTCGGGTATAGTCGGGCGCGACTACAATGCGTGTTCGCTGCATGGGCAGCCTTCGCGCAAGCCTTCTACCGATGAGAATGACAACCACCGTTTTGCCATTGCTGCTGGCCGTGCTGGCGCTGCAGATGTCCAGCCTGGCCCAGGCCCAGATCTACCGCTGCGTCGACGCCAACGGCCGTCCGCTGTACACCGACGTCAAGGTCGGCAAGTGCCAGTTGATCGATACCGGTCCGTCGATGCCGGCGGCATCGGCGCCGATTCCCGCGCCGCGTCCGCCGAGCAACCCGGGCCCATCAAGTGCGTCCGGCGCGCCGGCCCCGGGCAGCAGCCCCGCCAATTTCCCGCGCGTCGAAAACGCCCAGCAACGCGCGCGCGACGGCGAGCGGCGCGAGATCCTGGGCGACGAACTGCGCATCGAAGAAAAGAAGCTGGCCGATCTGAAACGCGACTTCAACGGCGGCGAGCCGGAGCGGCAGGGGAACGAACGCAACTACGCCAAGTACCAGGAGCGGGTGGCCTCGATGCGCGACGAGATCGGCCGCACCGAACGCAATATCGAAGCACTGCGGCGCGAGATCGGCGCCATCCGCTGACTTTCAACCAACCGACACCGTGACCGAACCCGCCATGAACGTCCCCCCGAATGTCAACGTGTCGGCCCATGAACGGGGCGACCCGGCCCGTTTCGCCGGCCTCGACCTGCTGGCCTCGGCCGTGCTGCTGCTCGATGCCGACGGCCAGGTGCATTACGCCAATCCGGCGGCCGAGAACATGATGGAGCTGTCGCTCAAATCGCTGCAGCGCCATTGCCTGTACGAGCTGTTCGCCAACGGCGCTGAACTGGCCCAGCTGGGCACCCAGGCGCTGGCGCACCAGTACGCCGACCTGCGCCAGGACCTGACCCTGCAGCGCAGCGGGCGCGAGCCGCTGCATGTCAACGCCATCATCAGCGCGCTCGGCGACGCCACCTTGCTGATCGAATTGCGCGAAAACGTGCAGCAGCTGAAACTCGACCGCGAGGAGCGCCTGCTCGACCAGAGCCAGGCCAACAAGGAACTGATCCGCAACCTGGCGCACGAGATCAAGAACCCGCTGGGCGGCATCCGCGGCGCGGCGCAGTTGCTCGAGCTCGAACTTCCCCCGCATCACCTGGCCGACCTGCAGGAATACACGCAAGTCATCATCAAGGAGGCCGACCGCCTGCAGACCCTGGTCGACCGCCTGCTGGCGCCGCACCGCAAGCCGCACATCGTGGGCGACGTCAACATCCACGAAGTATGCGAGCGGGTGCGCAGCCTGATCCTGGCCGAATTCCCGCAAGGGCTCACCATCCGGCGCGATTACGATGCCTCGATTCCCGAGTTCCGCGGCGACTTCGAGCAACTGATCCAGGTGGTGCTCAACATCGCCCACAACGCCGCGCAGGCGCTTGCCGCACGCATCGCGGCCGGCGACGCCGAGATCACGTTGCGCACGCGGGTGGCGCGCCAGGTCACGCTGGCCAAGGTCCGTTACGGGCTGGCATTAGACTTGCATATCATTGACAATGGACCGGGCATCGCACCCGACATCCGCGACCGCATTTTCTATCCGCTCGTATCCGGGCGTGACGGCGGAAGCGGCCTGGGGCTGACGCTGGCGCAAACCTTTGTGCAGCAGCACCTGGGCGTGATCGAGTGCGAAAGCCGGCCTGGACTGACGGATTTCCGGATCCTGCTGCCGCTGCCATAAGCCGCGGGCGCAGGCCGCAGCGCCAGTCCATTATTGAATCCATGTTGCGGGAAGCACGAATACATGAAACCAATCTGGATTGTCGACGACGACGCATCGATTCGCTGGGTGCTGGAAAAAGCACTGGCCCGTGAAAGCCTGGAAACCCGCAGCTTCGCCAATGCGCGCGAAGCGATGACCGCTTTTGAAACCGACACGCCGCAAGTGCTGGTGTCGGACATCCGCATGCCGGGCGAATCCGGCATCGACCTGCTGCAAGCGGTCAAGGCGCGCCATCCCGGCCTGCCGGTGATTATCATCACGGCGTTCTCCGACCTCGACTCCGCCGTGTCCTCGTTCCAGGGCGGCGCGTTCGATTACCTGGCCAAGCCGTTCGACATCGACAAAGCGGTGTCGCTGATTCGCCGTGCATTGGAGGAAAGCCTGCGCGAAGCCAGCGTCGAAGCCGCGCCTGCCGAAACGCCCGAGATTCTGGGCCACGCCCCGGCGATGCAGGAAGTGTTCCGCGCCATCGGCCGCCTGTCGCAGTCGAACGTCACGGTGCTCATCACCGGTGAATCGGGCACCGGCAAGGAGCTGGTTGCGCGCGCCCTGCACAAACACAGCCCGCGCGCGCAGCAGCCGTTCATTGCCCTCAACACGGCGGCGATCCCGAAAGACCTGCTCGAGTCGGAACTGTTCGGCCACGAGCGCGGCGCCTTCACCGGCGCCCAGGCCATGCGGCGCGGCCGTTTTGAACAAGCCGAAGACGGCACCCTGTTCCTCGATGAGATCGGCGACATGCCGTTCGACCTGCAAACCCGCCTGTTGCGCGTGCTGTCGGACGGCCACTTCTACCGCGTCGGCGGGCATCAGCCGGTAAAGGCCAATGTGCGCGTGATTGCGGCCACGCACCAGAACCTCGAGCAGCGCGTGCGCGACGGGCTGTTCCGTGAAGACTTGTACCACCGCCTGAACGTGATTCGCCTGCGCTTGCCGTCCTTGCGCGAGCGCAGCGAAGACATCCCGGTGTTGACGCGCCACTTCCTGGTGCAGAGCGCACACCAATTGGGCGTGGAGCCGAAGCGCATGAGCGAAGGCGCGATGCGCTTCCTCTCGGGTCTGGAGTTGCCCGGCAATGTGCGGCAGCTGGAAAACCTGTGCAACTGGATCACCGTGATGGCGCCCGGCCAGACGGTCGAGATCAAGGACCTGCCGCGCGACCTGACCCAGGGCCAGTCGCCGGTGTCGCTCAATCCGGTCCCGCTGGCCGACGGCATGGTCGGTGCGCAGCCGGCCGCATCGAGCGGTGGCGTGGTGCTGCAGGCCGCAGCCAGGACGCCGGCGCTGTCGCCCGAAGGCTGGATCGGTTTGCTCGAACTGCAGGCTGCCGGCATGCTCAGCGCCGGCCAGATGGACGTGATGGACATCCTCGGACGTCAGTTCGAATCGGCCCTGATCCGCACGGCGCTCAAGCACACCCACGGGCGCAAGAACGATGCGGCGATGCGGCTCGGGATCGGGCGCAATACCATCACGCGCAAGATCGTGGAGCTGGGGATCGACGGCGCGCGCGACGAGTAGGCGCGCACCCGCGACGTATGGCTGAAGGTATGGATGAGAAGCGGAACGGCCCGCCTTTGGTGTAAGCTCTTGCATCGGCGCGCCGCGTCCTGTTTTTATCTCTGCAATGCTGATCAACTGCGTCGCCTACCAGGAAGGCAAGAAGCTCTCCGATATCCCGGTCGAGGATATCAGCGAACACCTGAAACAACCCGAGACCTTCGTCTGGGTCGCGCTGCGCGATCCGGCGCCTTCCGACATCGCCCTGATGCAGGAAGAATTCGGCCTGCACGAGCTGGCGGTGGAAGACGCGCTGCGCGGCCACCAGCGGCCCAAGGTCGAAGAATATGGCGACTCGCTGTTCGTCGTGGTCCAGATCGTGGAGCTGGCGGGCGACGAACTCAATGTCGGCCAGCTGGCCGTGTTCGCGGGCGAGAACTATGTGCTGTCGGTGCGGCGCGATGCCAACCAGGGTTTTCTCGGCGTGCGCGCGCGCGCCGAGCGCGAACCGCATCAACTCAAGAAAGGCGCCGGCTTCGTGCTGTACGCCCTGGTCGACGCGGTCGTGGACCGCTACTTTCCCGTGGTCGACTCGCTCGAATCCGAACTCGAGTCGATCGAAGACCACATCTTCGCCATGCAGGGCAAGCAGCGCGACAACGTCGAGCGCCTGTATGAACTCAAGCGCAAGGCGCAGACCTTGCGTCACGCGGTAATGCCGTTGATGGACGCGGTCGGGCGCCTGTACGGCGGGCGCGTACCGGGTGTGGTGAGCGAGACGCAGGAATACTTCCGTGACGTGCACGACCACCTGCACCGCATCGCCGGGCGCCTGGACGCGGTGCGCGACACCATCAACACCGCGATCCAGGTAACGCTGTCGATGCTGGCGATCGAAGACAACGAGGTCAGTAAAAAGCTGGCCTCGTACGCCGCGATCTTCGCCGTGTTCACCGCGTTTGCCGGGGTGTGGGGCATGAATTTCGAATTCATGCCCGAGCTGAAATGGAAGTATGGTTATCCGGTCGCGATGCTGACCATGGTGGGCGTATGCGCGCTGCTGTACCGGCGTTTCAAGCGGGTTGGCTGGCTGTAGCCGTCAACGTTTGCCGGCGCTCGCCGCGGCGCCGCTCGACGCCATAATCACCAGCGCGATCGCCAGCCACTGCACGCTCGTCAAACGTTCGTCGAGCATGAAGAAGCCGGCCAGCGCCGCAATCGCCGGGCCGGCGCTGACCAGGATCCCGAACACCCGCTGCGGCAGGCGCGCCAGCGCCATCATTTCGAGCGTATAGGGCAGGGCGGAGGACAGCAGCGCTACCGCCAGGCCGCCGAGCAGCATTGCGGGCGTGAACAACGCGCTGCCCGCGTGAACGAGGCCGAACGGCACCGCAAACACACTCGCCGCCAACATCCCCCACGCCACCGCCTGGCCACCCTTGAGGGTCGACACGCGCTTGCCGAACACGATGTACATGGCCCAGCAGAAGGCGGCGGCGAGCGCATACAGCACGCCGGTCGGATCGAGCGCGGCTGCCCCTTCGCGCAGCGGCAGCAGCAGCCACAGGCCAAACCCCGCGCATGCCACCCACACGAAGTCGCGCAGATGGCGCGACGCCAGGATCACCACCGCCAGCGGCCCGGTGACTTCGATCGCCACCGCGATCCCAAGCGGGATGCGCTCGAAGGCGCGGTAGATGCACAGGTTCATCGCCCCCAGCATCAAGCCATACACCAGCAGGTTGCGCGCATCCTGGCGCGTCACCGGCGTGCGCCAGGGGCGCACCACGATCAACAGGAGCAGCGCCGCCAATCCCACCCGCAGGGCGGTCAGGCCTTCGCTGCCGACGACCGGAAACAAACCCTTGGCCCAGGCGGCGCCGGCATTGACCGACACCATCGAGGCCAGGATTGCCAGCCCTGGCGCGAGTGCGTGATCCAGGTGCCGGGCCGGCGCGTTCACTTGGCGGCCATCGCCAGCGCCATCGCTTCGGCCACGCGGATACCGTCCACCGCGGCCGACATGATGCCGCCCGCGTAGCCGGCGCCTTCGCCGGCCGGGAACAGGCCGCGCGTGTTCAGGCTTTGCAGGTCGTCGTTGTTGCGCTTGATGCGGATCGGCGACGAGGTGCGCGTCTCAACGCCGGTCAGCACCGCGTCTTCCTTGTAGTAGCCCTTGATCTGCTTGTCGAAAGCGACGAAGGCTTCGCGCATGGCGACGATCGCGTAGTCGGGCAGCGACGGCGCCAGGTCGGTCAGGTGCACGGCAGGGCGGAACGAAGGCGTGACCGAACCGAATTCTTTCGACGCCACGCCACGCACGAAGTCGCCCATCAGCTGGCCCGGGGCGTCGTAGGTCGAGCCGCCCAGCACGAAGGCGCGCGACTCCAGCTCGCGCTGGAAGGCGATGCCGGCCAGCGGGTGGCCCGGATAGTCGTCTGGCGTGATGCCGACCACGATCGCGCTGTTGGCGTTGCGTTCGGCGCGCGAATATTGGCTCATGCCGTTGGTGACCACGCGGCCTTCTTCGCTCGACGCCGCGACCACGGTGCCGCCCGGGCACATGCAGAAGCTGTAGACCGAACGGCCGTTGGAGGCGTGGTGCACGATCTTGTAGTCGGCCGCGCCCAGCAGCTTGTTGCCGGCGTTGGGGCCGAAGCGGCAAACGTCGATCAGCGACTGCGGGTGCTCGACCCGGAAGCCGATCGAGAACGGCTTGGCTTCGATGTAGACGCCGCGCTCGTAGAGCATCTCGAAGGTGTCGCGCGCGCTGTGGCCGATCGCCATCGCCAGGTGCCGCGTCGCCAGCTCTTCGCCGCTGTTCAGGCGCACGCCAACGACTTCGCGCACGCCGTTCTTTTCTTCGACCAGCACGTCGTCGACGCGCGTTTCGAAGCGGATCTCGCCGCCCAGCGCCAGGATCTCGGCGCGCATCTGCTCGACCATTTTCACCAGGCGGAAGGTGCCGATGTGCGGCTTGCTGACGTACAGGATTTCCTCGGGCGCGCCGAACTTGACGAACTCGGTGAGCACCTTGCGGCCGTGGTGGTTGCTGTCCTTGATCTGGCTGTACAGCTTGCCGTCCGAGAAGGTGCCGGCGCCGCCTTCGCCGAACTGCACGTTCGATTCGGTATCGAGCTTGCGCTTGCGCCAGAAACCGAAGGTGTCGACGGTGCGTTCACGCACGATCTTGCCGCGCTCGAGCACGATCGGGTTCAGGCCCATCTGCGCCAGGATCAGCGCCACGAACAGGCCGCAGGGGCCGGTGCCGACCACCACCGGGCGCGGGGTGCCGGGCGCGGGTTTGGCGGCCGGCACGAACTTGTAGCCGGTGTCGGGGGCGGGCATCACGTGCTGGTCCTTCTGCAGGCGCGCCAGCACCGCCGCTTCATTGCGCACGTCGGCGTCGATCGAGTAGATCAGCACGATGGCCGACTTCTTGCGCGCGTCGTAACTGCGCTTGAAGACGCTGAAGTCGACCAGGTCGCCGTCCGGCACGCCGAGGCGCGCCAGGATGGCATCGCGCAGGGCGGCGTCGGGATGGTTCAGGGGGAGTTTGAGTTCGTTAATTCGGAGCATGGGGGTGGTCGCTGGTGAGGCGACAAAAGGTGACAGGCAAACCGCTATTTTACCGAAGTCGGAGGCTCGGCAATACGGGCGCTGAAAGAGTCTGACCTGGCTGCTTATGCGAAACGAATGAAATGCTGCCATGCACCATTGGCGAGCATTGATCGCCCTGCAAAAGTGCTGCATCGCACCAACAAAATACAGTGTTGTTTTCCGACCAAATCGTTTATCAAAAACATTAGTTTCTGCGTTGACACAGGATTGTCATACATGTTTTTATGTAACTCATCGATGCATACAAATTTGCAATCGAAACGGTTTATTTCGTTTTGAGGGGAAAGAGCGAACGAAGTAAATACGTTATCCGTGATTCGTAGAACAACCACTAGCCGCGTTCAAGCGGCAATTCACAGGAAGCAATCACATGATGTTTAAGAAGACAGTTCTGGCTCACGCACTGACCGTTGCGTTTGCCGTCTCGATCGGCTCGGTTGCCGTGTCGACCAGCGCCTACGCTCAGTCGAACTCGGCAGGCGCGATCTCCGGACGTGCAGCAGCTGGCACCGTGGTCACGATCGAAAACCGTGCGATCGGTTTCTCGCGTAATGTCACCGTCAACCAGAGCGGCGACTTCTCGGTCTCGCAGCTGCCGCCAGGTAACTATGTCGTGCGCGCACGCAAGGCCGACGGCACCACCGACGAGCGCCAGGTTGCCGTCGTGACCGGCGAAGGCAGCAGCGCCAACTTCGACGCGCCTGTGGTCAATACCGTGCAGGTGATGGGTCGCGCGATCCGTATCGACGTCAAGTCGCCTGAATCGAACACCACGCTCAACGAAGCCACAATCGACCGCCTGCCGGTCGCACGCGACGTCACCGCCGTGGCCCTGCTGGCTCCGGGCGCGACCCGGGGCGACGGCCGTATCGGTTCGACCTCGCTGCGCGCCGGTAACGTGCCATCGCTGGGCGGCGCATCGCCGGCCGAGAACGTCTATTACATCAACGGCTTCAACGTCACCAACCTGATGAACGGCGTCGGCTACAGCCAGGTGCCGTTCGAAGCAACCGCACAGCTGCAGGTCAAGACCGGCGGCTACGGCGCCGAATACGGCCGTTCGCTGGGCGGCGTGCTGTCGGTGACCACCAAGCGCGGCACCAACGAGTGGAAGGGCGGGGCCAACGTCCTGTACACCCCGGAAAGCCTGCGCGGCAGCAGCATTTATTCCGAGAAGAGCCCGACCAGCGGCGAGTGGATCCGGTCCGAGCGTCCGGGTGGCACCAATGAGCTGCTGTCGAACATCTGGCTCGGCGGCCCGGTCATCGAAGACAAGCTGTTCGTCTTCGGCCTGATCCAGGGCGCGAACGTCAAGGAAAACGCCTTCGGCGCCAGCACCTCGACCGAGTCGAAATCGGACACGCCGCGTTACCTGTTGAAAGTCGACTGGAACATCACCGACAAGAACCTGCTCGAACTGACCGCCTACAGCGATGAAGACAAGACCAAGCGTCGCACCTTCACCCTGGATCGTGGATACACCGACACGCGTAATGCAGAGCTGCTACCGAACGAATACAAGACCGGTGGCAAGAACTACATCGCCAAGTACACTTCGTGGCTGACCGACGACTTCACCGTGTCGGCGACCGGCGGTATCGGCCAGTTCCTGAACAACGAATTCATCGGTGCGGCGCAGTGCCCGTACATCACCGACGTGCGCACGTCGCCAACCCGCGTCATCGGTTGCGGTACCACCACCTCGATGAATCTGCAGGATGCAGAGGACGAGCGCCGTGCAATCCGGGTTGATGCCGAATGGAACCTGGGCGACCACGGTATTCGTTTTGGCCTGGATAACGAAACCTACGAATCGAGCAGCGGCACCCAGACCACCGGTGGCGGCCGTTACACGATTTCGAATGTGGCTTCGGGCGGCCGCCTGGCCAATGGCTATGTCAACAATACCGGCGCGGCGATCGACTACGTTTCGATGCGCTACTTCCAAAACGGCGGCTCATTCAAGACCAAGAACTCGGCCTACTACGTTGAAGACAACTGGCAAATCACCAAGAACTTCATCGCCAACATCGGCGTGCGCAGCGAATCGTTCGAAAACCTGAACGCTGTCGGCGAATCGTTCATCAAGGTCGACGACACCATCGCACCGCGCCTGGGTTTCAGCTGGGACGTGCAGGGCAACCAGCAGACCAAGATCTTCGGTAACGCCGGCCGCTACTACATCCCGGTGATGTCGAACACCAATGTCCGTCTGGCGGGCGCCGAACTCGACTACACCGACTACTTCGCCTATACCGGCAGCAACGGCAGCGATCGCTTCCAGATTCCTGGCCTGGGTGCGCGCCTGGGCGAGCGCCGTGTGACGTCAAACGGCGAAGCGGGCGATCCGCGTTCGGTGGTCGATCCGGACATCGAACCGATGTACCAGGATGAATTCATCCTGGGCGTGCAGCAAGCCCTGGCCGGCCGCTGGTCGGTTGGCGCGAAAGTCATCCATCGCAAGCTCAAGAGCGTGATGGACGATATGTGTAACGGTCCGGGTGCTGAATCGTGGGCGCTGGGCAATGGTTACAATGCCGACCAGGCTAGCTTGATCGGCGCTGCGATCGATCACTGCTTCCTGTACAACCCGGGCGGCGACCTGAAGGCGAACGTCGACCTGGAAGACGGCAACGGCTTTACCCAGGTGACGATCCCGTCGCAAGCACTGGGCTTCCCGAAAGCGGTACGCAAGTACACCGCGCTCGAGTTCACCTTCGACCGCGCATGGGACGGTGTGTGGAGCCTGCAAGGCTCGTACGTCTGGGCGAAGAACCGCGGTAACACCGAAGGTTACGTCAAGTCGGACATCGGCCAGGACGATGCCGGCATCAGCCAGGACTGGGATTACCCAGGCCTGATGGAAGGTGCATACGGCAACCTGCCGAACGACCGTCGTCACACTGTCAAGGCATTCGGCGCTTACCAGATGACCCCGGAACTGCGTATCGGCGCCAACCTGCTGGTGCAGAGTGGCCGTCCGGTCAACTGCCTGGGCTACTACGCGGGCAACCTGGACGAAGTCTCGATCGCCTACGGCGCAGCATCGTTCTATTGCAACAGCAAGCTGAACCCACGCGGTACCCTGGGCAACCTGAGCTGGACCAAGGAAGTCGGCATCCAGCTGAACTACGAACCGAAGTGGCTGAAGGGCACGACCTTCCAGGTCGACGTGCTGAACGTGTTCAACGAGCGCAAGGCCATCACTGTTGACGAAGCCGGCGAAATCTCGCAGAACACGCCAGCCCCGAGCTACCTGCAGCCGCTGTACTTCCAGCCGGCACGCACCGTGCGCTTCATGGCACAGTACGAGTTCTGATCGGTTAATACCGAGTTAGTATTCGACCAAAAAGCCGCCTTCGGGCGGCTTTTTTCGTTATGTGGCCGAATCAAGTACGTTGCAATGTATCTTTCAAGCACTTTACTGCCAATCCGTCGTGCTTCATGGTGTGGTAAATGAGCAACGGGTTTTCGCGTATTTGTGCAGAAATAATCGAACGCATACGCGCAATTTTTGGCCCATCAAAGACTGCAAATGGCGATTCCCTTGGTTTACCTGTTCTTGGCTTCTGTATTAACACCACCGTAACTACCAGTATCTTCGACTAACTTCCCTCGATCCTGCATTAAATGTAAATTTTCATAAATTTACGCTGCGGCGCAATAAATTCCCGAAATAAACTCCGGAGCCAAACAATATTCTTCAAATGAATATTTCACCGGAGAGTGTTCGTTTGACAGTGTCGCTTTTGACATGGTTTTATGTGTCCGCACAGACAGAAGTTTTCTTCTCGAAAAAAACCTCATCTGAGAGTATTTGTCCTGATTCGGTATGCATAACCACATGTATGGCCGCGATCCGGGAGAACAAGAGACGCAGTAATCCTGCTGCTCCCATGGCAACACACGGAATTGGCGAAACATTCGTCGTTACGTGCGCTGCCCGGTAGCGCGGGGAGACGACTCGCGCGACGGGTGGTACCGGGGCGCAGGCGAAAACCACATCCAAGAAAGCCTAGAAGGAGTAGCACTCATGACGTTCAAAATGAAGTCGTTGCCATTCGCGATTGCCTGCGCAGTCGCCAGTGGCGCACTGGTCGGCGCAGCGCCAGCGATGGCGCAGGCGCAGGGCGATGCAGCCGCAGCCCCGCAGCGCGTGACCGTGACCGGTTCGCTGATCAGCCGCACCAGCAGCGAAACCCCGACTCCGATCCAGGTCCTGACCGCCGCTGATATCCAGAAGAGCGGCAAGACCTCGGTCGCCGAACTGCTGACCGACCTGGCCGCCAACGGCGCCGGTACCCTCGGCACCGGCTTCGCCGGCGCCTTCGCCAACGGCGCTTCGGGCATCTCGCTGCGCGGCCTGACCGTGGGCGCTACCCTGGTCCTGATCGATGGCCACCGCATGGCCCCGTATCCACTGTCGGACGATGCCCAGCGCTCGTTCGTCGACGTCTCGTCGATCCCGTTCGACGCCATCGAAAGCATCGAAGTCCTGAAGAGCGGCGCCTCGTCGCTGTATGGTTCGGACGCGATCGCCGGCGTGATCAACATCAAGCTCAAGAAAAACCTGAACGGCACCCGCCTGTCGGCCGAAGTGGGCGACAGCCAGCACGGCGGCGGCAAGACCAAGCGCGCCACCATCAGCACCGGCATCGGCGACCTGGGCGAGAACGGCTACAACGCCTTCATCACTGCCGAATACCGCAAGCAGGATCCGATCTACGTCGCCGACCGCGAACAGTTCGGCTACGCCAACCGCGACTGGCGTGCGCGAGGCGGTAACAACCTGACCCTGGGCGTGCCGACCAACATCAATAACTTCCTGACCGCAGCGAGCAGCCCGTTCCTGTACAACCCGGCCGGCACCGGCGGCGTCAACAATGCAGCCAACTACCAGTTCCTGGACCCGAGCTGCAACTTCCAGCTGTACCGCGCCGGCCAGTGCTCGGTGCGCGACACCGAGTCGTTCATCCAGCCAGAGACCGAAAACGTCAACCTCTTGATCGGCATGACCAAGAAGCTGAGCGAGAACTGGGAAGTGCAATTCAAGGGCTCGATGTTCCAGCGTGAAAGCCGGAACAACCGCAACGCGACCCCGCAGGTGTTCAACCCGATCAGCTTCAACGGCACCACCACCCTGAACAACGGCGTGCTGGTCCCGCGCGTGGGCGCCATCACGAACACCACCTTCGCGCAGAATGCTGCCGTCGGCGCCAACGTGACCAACAACCTGGGCGCAGCCGCGCGCCTGTACGGCTTCATTCCGGATGTCGGCCCGGCCCTGACCACCAACAACAAATCGACTGCCACCCGCTTCTCGGCAGACCTGATCGGTAGCGCCTACGGCTGGGATGTCAACGCCGCCATCGGCGCCACCCGTGTCAAGAACGACCTCGACTACAGCGGCTACGTGAATCGCCAGGCGCTGTACAGCGCGATCAACAACGGCACCTTCAACGTGTTGGGCGGCAATTCGCCAGCCGTGATGGCTGCGGTCTCGCCGCAGTTCAGCAACAAGATCGATTCGACCCTGAACTACGCCGATCTGGTCGGTTCGCGTGAATTGCTGTCGCAGTTCGGCGCCGGCCCACTGGCCTTTGCTGCCGGTTTGCACTGGCATGAGCGCAAGCAGAACGCCCCGGCGTCGAGCCTGACCGCCAACGGCCAGGTCGCCAACACCTCGGCCTTCACCATCGGTGACGAAACCAACAGCGCCGTGTTCGCCGAACTGCGCGCCGAGCCGATCAAGAACGTCGAGATCGGCGTCGCTGGCCGTTATGACCACTACGACACCTACGGCAACTCGTTCACGCCGTCGGCCAACTTCAAGTGGACCCCGAGCTCGATGTTCGGCCTGCGCGGCACCTTCGCGCGCGGCTTCCGCGCACCGTCGCCAGCCGAAGTCGGCAATGCCGGATCGTTCTTCACGTTCAACGCGATCCGCGACCCGCTGCTGTGCGCCAATGGCAGCCAGACCACGGCCGGCAACGTGCCGAGCGCCTGCTCCTTCAGCCCACCGTACGTGCAGACCACCAACCCGGACCTCGAGCCTGAGAAGTCGAAGTCGTACACCTTCGGTATCATCCTCGAGCCGATGCGTGGCCTGAACATGACCCTGGATTACTACAAGATCCAGATCAACAACCTGGTCGTGACCCAGGCAGGCAACGATCCAAGCTTCGTCCCGACCTGGGTGCGTGGCCCGGCAGGTCCGATCGACATCGCCACCGGCGTCGGCAGCGGCACCGTGCAGGGTATCCCTGCCGCCGGTCCGATCCTGTACGCAGCGTCGCCGTACATCAATGCCGGTAGCACCGAAACCCACGGCATCGAAGCGGACGTGCGTTACCGCTGGCGCCTGGCCAACGACATGGGCAGCATTACCGCCAACCTGAGCGCAGCGCACACCTTCGGTTACGTCACCGAACTGGGCGATTCACGCTACCAGCTGGCCGGTACCCAAGGCCCATCGTCGGTCGGCGGCGCCACCGGTAATCCAAAAGACCGTGCCCAGTTCACGCTCGGCTACACCCGTGGCCCACTGGACGTGACCGCGACCGTGAACTACACCAGCGGCTTCTCGACCACCGACCCGGCACTGGGTGCATTCGATTGCGCCTCGACCGGCACCGACGTTGGCGGCCGTGCTTACTTCCAGGGCCTGATCCAGCCAGCCGGCTACTGCAACGTGAACTCGTTCACCGTGACCAACCTGAACGTGAACTATCGCCTCAGCGAGAACCTCACCATCCGTGGCGCGATCCTGAACCTGTTCGACCGCGAAGCACCGTATGACGTCGGCACCTACGGCAACGCCGGTGTCCAGACGTCGTACAACGCGTCGCTGCACCAGCCAGGCGCGATCGGCCGCTTCTTCACCATCGGCGCGAACTACTCGTTCTAAGCTTCACGGTGTAAAGCAAAAAAGCCTGCCGGCAGCAATGCCGGCAGGCTTTTTCATTGGCGCTGTCATCGTTCGCTATGGATGAGTACTGAACTGCCGAGCTGCCTCGCTGTCGAATCGGTATTTGCATCGATACGGAGCGATCATGAAAGCCCCCGGCTTCAAACGCTGGTTGGCACGCCTGCCAGCGCTGAACGGGCCGCAGCGCGCAGGCCAGGCCGGCGTACACCGCAACACGGCGTTTCGCTGGCGCCACCGCTTCCTGCACCGGGTCAAGGATGATCGGCCGCAGCGCCTGTGCGGCATCGTCGA
>Ga0308169_10000273_pt1 | contig 89928 bp, 97 predicted proteins | sample PhyBR1_2_FD_202139 | JGI IMG/M metagenome (GOLD analysis project Ga0308169, IMG submission 202139) | Phyllosphere microbial communities from UC Gill Tract Community Farm, Albany, California, United States - DLSLSB.R1 | ecosystem: Host-associated > Plants > Phyllosphere > Unclassified | place...
CCTACAAGCAGATAGTGTGTGCGGCAATGCGCAAGCTGCTGCATCTGGTTTACGGGGTGGTGAAGTCGGGCAAACCATTTGACCCCCAAATCGCCCTTGCGGGGTGAGGGTCAAGACGGTATCTACAGGGACCGCGTAAAATTGACGTGCGCGGCCAACTGTAGGAGCGGCCTTGTGTCGCGATAGGGGCGCGAAGCGCCCCCGGCAATCTCAAGCCCTGAACAAATCCTGCTGCAGCACCAGCGTCTGCCTCTCGCTGTCGAGCCGTACCTGAGCGCCCAGCGGCAGGCACAGGTTCGGATCGCAATGGCCACTACGCCAGCCGGCCAGTACCGGCACATCCAGCGGCGCAAAAATGTCCTGCAACAGCGGCGTCATGGCGGCTACGGTTATCCCGGCAAAGTCACCCACCAACACCCCGCGCATGCGCTGCAGCTTGCCTGCCAGGCGCAGTTGCGTGAGCAGCCGGTCAACCCGGTACAACGGCTCGTTGACGTCTTCGACAAACAGGATGGCGCCGTCAGTATCGACCTCCCCAAGCGTACTCAGCGTCGCGCCGAGCATCGACAGATTGCCGCCCAGCAGGCGCCCGCTGGCAACGCCTGGCAGCACTGTGGTCAACGGATAAGCATGGGGATGGACGAGTGCATCGCCCTGCCCCACCTCACCGCGCAATTGCCGCAGCAGCGAGCTGACTGTCGGTTCAAGCTTGCCGCCTAGCAGGTCGGCGTTGAGCATGCCACCGTGAAAACTGACCAACCCGCAGTAGCGGTTGATCGCGGTGTGTAGCGCGGTGATGTCGCTGTAGCCAATCAAGGGTTTGGGGTTGCGGGCAATCAGCTCGAAATCGATCTGGTCGAGCAGGCGCATGCTGCCGTAGCCGCCGCGCATGCACAGAATGGCGTCCACCTGCGGATCGGCGAATGCAGCATGCAGGTCATCCAGCCTTTGCTGGTCAGTACCGGCCAGATAACCCTGGCTGCTGCTCACGCTGGGATATAGCCGGCACCGATAGCCACGCTCGTTGAACCACTGCTGGGCCTTGTCGGCATCCAGCCGCGCCGGCCCTGCGGGGGCAATCACCGCAAAACAGGCATTCGCTGCCAGCTTTCGCGGCAATAGTGAACCTAGGTGTTCAGCACAGTCCATCCAGCAACTCCTTGAAAGCATTTGCAGATCAGTGGGCAGCAACAATGGGCCAGCCAGAGATCGTTGCCCACAGGGTACAGATACCCCAACAAAAATGCCGATGGCACCTCCCGGCGCGCATCGGCATTGGCCCAGCGGATCAGCTTACAGCTTGATCTTGGCTTCGTGCGCCTGCTGGTCAGCGTGGTACGAGGAACGCACCAGCGGCCCGGAGGCGACGTTCTTGAAGCCCATCTTGTGGCCTTCTTCAGCGAACCAGGCAAAGGTGTCCGGGTGCACGAAACGCTGCACCGGCAAGTGGCTGCGCGATGGCTGCAGGTACTGGCCGAGGGTCAGCATGTCGATGTCATGCTCGCGCATGCGCTGCATCACTTCGATCACTTCTTCGTCGGTTTCGCCCAGGCCGAGCATCAGGCCAGACTTGGTGGGTACGTGCGGCACCAGTTGCTTGAACTTCTGCAGCAGGTCCAGCGACCAGTCGTAGTCCGAACCCGGACGCGCGGCCTTGTACAGACGCGGTACCGTTTCCAGGTTGTGGTTGAACACATCTGGCGGCTCTTGAGCGGTGATCGCCAGGGCCACGTCCATGCGCCCGCGGTAGTCCGGCACCAGGGTCTCGAGCTGCACGCCCGGGGACAGCTTGCGGATCTCGCGAATGCAGTCGGCGAAGTGCTGGGCACCGCCGTCACGCAGGTCGTCGCGGTCTACCGAGGTGATCACCACGTACTTCAGACGCAGGTCGGCGATGGCCACGGCAAGGTTCATCGGCTCGTCGGCATCCAGTGCTTTCGGCCGGCCATGGCCGACGTCGCAGAACGGGCAACGACGGGTGCAGATGTCACCCATGATCATGAAGGTGGCGGTACCACCCGAGAAGCACTCACCCAGGTTCGGGCACGAGGCTTCTTCGCAGACGCTGTGCAGCTTGTGCTTGCGCAGCAGTTGCTTGATACGGTCGACTTCCGGCGAAACCGGGATGCGCACGCGGATCCAGTCAGGCTTCTTCGGCAGCTCGTCGGTAGGGATGATCTTTACCGGGATGCGCGCGACCTTGTCGGCGCCACGCAGCTTGACCCCGGCTTCGACCTTCTTCGGCGCCGGGCGCGGGGTCACGTCATGGGTGGTGATCAGGTTCGGCACGGCTTCTTGCACAGTTGTCATATTCAGTCGATTCCGCCCGTAAGGGTCGTCTGCTCAGCATAGTCGAGGTGCTTGACCAGCTGTCCACGCAGCCTTGTCCTGACCTCGGTGAGTTCGATCGGACCTGCCAGATCACGCAGCTGGGTCATCGCCAGCCCCGCATAGCCGCAGGGATTGATTCGGCGGAATGGCGCAAGGTCCATGTCCACGTTCAGAGCAAGGCCGTGAAAGGTACGGCCGTTGCGGATTCGCAAGCCGAGCGAGGCGATCTTGGCCCCGTCAACATAGACTCCGGGCGCATCGGCCTTGGCCGCCGCCACAACGTCATAACTGGCCAGCAGATCGATCAGGCTGTTTTCGATCCGGGTAACCAGTTCACGCACGCCAAAACCAAGCCGGCGCACATCAAGCAACAGGTAAGCCACCAACTGCCCGGGGCCATGGTAGGTCACCTGGCCACCGCGGTCGCTCTGCACCACCGGGATATCACCCGGCACCAGCAGGTGCTCGGCCTTGCCGGCCTGGCCTTGGGTGAACACCGGCGGGTGCTCGACCAGCCAGACTTCATCCAGGCTGTCGGCACCACGCTGCTCGGTAAAACGCCGCATGGCTTCCAGCACCGGTTCATAGGGCTGCAGGCCAAGCTCGCGGATACCGAGGCTGGCCGGCATCAGAGCACCATTTTCACAATGCCGGTAGCACGCAGGGCGCTGTTGATGTCGTGCAACTGGTCTTCGCTGGTCGCCACGATGTGCAATTGCACGGTGGTGTACTTGCCTTCCTTGCTCTGGCGCTCGGCCAGGGTCGACATGTCGACCTCAGCGTGTTTCTTCAAAATCTCGATGACCGTGTTCTTGAATTTGACCACGGTATCGCCGATCACCTTGATTGGGTAATCAGCGCAGGGGAATTCGATCTTGTGCGACTTGACGTCAGCTTCGCTCATGCGGAAACGGCCTCGTAAGCCGTGGCAACAACAACGCTCCCGCCGGATTGGCGGGAGCGTGGCAGGTCACGTTATCAGTTGAACAACCCGTAGAAGAATAGACGAATGCTATCCCACATACGGCGCAAGATACCACCTTCCTCAACGCCGTCGAGGGCGATCAGGTCGGCGCTGTGAACCACTTTCTCGTCAAGTTTGACTTCGACTTTACCGATCACGTCACCTTTGGCGATGGGCGCGGTCAGCTGTGGGTTCATGGTCATCGAGGCGGCCAGGCGCTTCAATTGGCCTTTAGGCATGGTCATGGTCAGGTCGTTGGCCAGACCGGCCTTGACCTGGTTGGTCGCGCCTTTCCATACCGGCGCCTGAGTCAGCTCGGTGCCCTTCTGGTAGAAGGTCTGGGTCTCGAAGAAGCGGAAGCCGTAGGTCAGCAGCTTTTGCGTTTCGGCGGCACGCGATTGCTCGCTGTTGGTACCGAACACCACGGCGATCAGGCGCTGGCCATCACGTACGGCGGAGGCGACCATGCAGTAGCCGGCTTCGTCGGTGTGGCCGGTTTTCAGGCCATCGACGGTCTTGTCACGCCACAGCAGCAGGTTGCGGTTGGGCTGCTTGATGTTGTTCCAGAAGAATTCTTTCTGCGAGTAGATCGCATAGTGAGCCGGGTCTTCGTTGATGATCGCGCGAGCCAGCAGGGCCATGTCGTGGGCCGACGAGTAATGCTCGGGGTGCGGCAGACCAGTCGGGTTCATGAAGTGGCTGTTGCTCATGCCCAGATCGGCAGCAGTCTTGTTCATCATGTCGGCGAAGGCATCTTCGCTGCCGGCGATGTGTTCGGACAGAGCGACCGAGGCATCGTTGCCCGACTGGATGATGATGCCGTGCAGCAGGTCGCTGACGGTAACCTGGCTGCCTACCTTGATGAACATCCGCGAACCGCCGGTACGCCAGGCGTTTTCACTGACAGTAACCGGGTCGTTCTCGCCGATCTGGCCACGACGAATGTCGAGGGTAGCGATGTAGGCGGTCATCAGCTTGGTCAGGCTGGCTGGCGGCAGGCGCTCGTCACCGTTGTTTTCGACCAGCACGTTGCCGCTGGACGCGTCCATGAGTACGTAGGACTTGGCTGCCAGCTGTGGTGGGGCTGGCATCATCTGCTCTGCTGCAAAGGCAGCAGGGGTGATCATCAGCAGGACAGGCAGGCAAAGTCGTTTGGCAAGGTTGGTGATGTTCATCCGTCTCTCGAAAATCGCTAATGGTCTGATGTTCCGTGGGCTCGAAGCCCAACGCCCAGTCAGTCTAGTTATGTGAGCTGCGTGGCAGCCCAGGAGCCTGGCGCGGGGCCTGGCGGGGCAAAAACGGCCATTGTACATGGCCGCGCCGGGCAATTCATGACAAAACGGACAGCCCGGCGCCCACTTCAGGCCGCAGCGGGCGCCGTGAGTTCCGCGTTCAGTCGGTGACCAGCTTGGCCTGGCCGAGATTGGCCAGGCGCACGCTGTCTTGAGTCTGCTGCACTTCACCCTGGCTGCTCATCGGCCCCAGGCGCACGCGGTGCAGGGTCTGCTGGTTACGCACGATCGAGCTGATGAACACCGGCGCGCTGACCATGGTGCTCAGTTTCGAGCGCAGCAGCTCGGCGGCATCCGGGTTGGCGAAGGCGCCGACCTGGAGGAACATGCCGCCGGTGTTGCTCGGCACGCTGTTGCTGGCGATCTGCACCGGCACCACGGCAGCGGCATGCTGCTGCGCTGGTGGTGTCCACTGCTCGACCTTGCCGGTGCTGGCGGGCAGCGGCTGCGTCTGCGCGACCTGCGGCTCTTTCAGCACCAACGGCGCCTGCTGGCCGCGCTGGGCCCACCACTGCTGCGGGTCGATGCCTTCAACGCGCACCCGCGCGGTGCCGGTTTCGGCGTAACCGAGCTTCTTGGCGGCGGCGTACGACAGGTCGATGATCCGGTCCGAATAGAACGGGCCGCGGTCGTTGACCCGCAGGATCACGCTGCGCTGGTTGTCGAGGTTGGTCACCTTGACGTAGGCCGGCAACGGCAGGGTCTTGTGCGCCGCGCTCATGCCGTACAGGTCATAGACCTCGCCGTTGGCGGTGTTCTGACCGTGGAACTTGGTGCCGTACCACGATGCAGTACCCTCGGCGCGGTAGTTGCGCGATTCCTGGATCGGGTAATAAGTCTTGCCAAGCACCGTGTACGGGTTGGCCTTGTAGTTGCCGGTGTGCACGGTCGGGGTGGCGTCGGGGATCTTGTTGACGTCGACATCCCACCATGGCGCGCCGTCTTTATGCGCGCGGTTGATGTCCAGGCCCGGCTGCGAGCGGATGACGTTGCCACCCGCACCGCTGCTCTTGGGTGCAGGCCGGCTCGATGAGCAACTGACCAGGACCGCACTGATGGCGATGCAGGTCAGCAGTTTGAAGGAATGAGTAGTAAACAATCCGCGCATTACTTGACGCCCCGTGCAATGACCAGCTGTTGCGAAAGCTGATGCACGGCCATGGCGTACATCACACTGCGGTTGTAACGCGTGATCGCATAAAAGTTCTTCTGGCCCATCCAGTATTCAGGGCCGTTGTCGCCTTCCAGTTTGAAGGCGGTGACCGGCAGATCATCGCGCAGCGCATCATTGCTCGACCAGCCCAATGCGCGCAATTCGGCGACGGTCTTGACCGGCTCGATGCCGCTGGTCAGGCCTTCATCGGCACGCTCGCCGCGCACCTGGGCGCGGCTGACCACGCCTTCCCCGGCAACCCAGCCGTGGCGCTTGAAGTAGCTGGCGACACTGCCGATGGCGTCATCCGGGTTGTTCCAGATATTGATATGGCCGTCACCGTTGAAGTCCACTGCGTAGGCGCGAAAGCTGCTCGGCATGAATTGCGGCAGGCCCATGGCGCCGGCATACGAGCCTTTCAGGGTCAGCGGGTCGAGCTGTTCTTCACGGGCCAGCAGCAGGTACTCGCGCAGCTCCTTGCGGAAGAATTCAGCCCGCGGCGGGTAGTCGAAACCCAGCGTCGACAGGGCATCGATCACCCGGTAGTTGCCGGTGTTGCGACCAAAGAAGGTTTCCACGCCAATGATCGCCACGATCACCTGGGCCGGCACGCCGTATTCCTGCTCGGCACGCGCCAGGGTTGCCTCGTGCTGGCGCCAGAAGTCGACACCACGGGCGATGCGCGCATCGGTGAGGAACATCGGCCGGTATTCTTTCCACGGCTTGACCCGCTCCGCCGGACGCGAAATCGCGTCAAGAATCGACTGCTTGCGCTGCACCTCGCGGAACACGCCCATCAGCTGTTCGCCGGCAAAGCCGTGGTCGCGGGTCATTTCGCCGACAAACTCGGCCACCTGCGGCGAGCCGTCGTAGTCGCCGGCACTGGCCTGCTGGACTGCGCCGAGCAGGCCCATTGCGCCGATCCACGGCGCCCAACGGGCCGCCCAGCTACGCACTGCTTGCATGAAATTGTTCACCTTATTCAAACTTGCGCGATCCATTTGCGGTGGGTGTGGATCGACATCAGAACGCCAAACGCTGACAGCAGCGTCACCAACGAAGTTCCGCCATAGCTAATGAAGGGCAGCGGCACCCCCACCACCGGGAGCAAGCCACTGACCATACCAATATTGACGAACACATAAACAAAGAAGGTCATCGTCAGGCTGCCCGCGAGCAGCTTGCCGAACAGGGTCTGCGCCTGTGCGGTGATGACCAGGCCGCGGCCAATCAGCAGCAGATAAACGATCAGCAGCATGCAGATGCCGACCAGGCCGAATTCCTCGCCGAGCACGGCGATGATGAAGTCGGTGTGGCTCTCCGGCAAAAAGTCCAGGTGCGACTGCGTACCGAGCAACCAGCCCTTGCCGAATACCCCGCCGGAGCCGATCGCGGCCTTGGACTGGATGATGTTCCAGCCAGTGCCGAGCGGGTCGCTCTCAGGATCGAGGAAGGTCAGCACGCGCTGCTTCTGATAGTCGTGCATGACAAAGAACCACATCGCCACCGCCACCGGCACTGCCGCGGCGATCACACTGATGATCCAGCGCCAGCGCAGGCCACCCATGAACAGCACGAACGCGCCGGAAGCCAGAATCAGCAGCGCAGTACCCAGGTCCGGCTGGCGCACGATAAGAATGAACGGCACGCCGATCAGCACCAGGCTGATCGCCACATGCTTGAGATCAGGCGGCAAGGTGCGCTTGGACAGGTACCAGGCCAGGGTTGCCGGCATGATGATCTTCATGAATTCCGAAGGCTGGAAGCGGATCACTCCGGGGATGTTGATCCAGCGCGTGGCGCCCATGGCGTTGTGACCCATGACGTCGACCACCACCAGCAGCAACACCCCGGTCAGGTACGCCAGCGGCACCCAGCGGGCCATGAAGCGTGGCTCGAGCTGGGCAATGATGAACATCGAGACCAGGCCGATGCCGAACGAGGTCGCCTGCTTGCTCAGCAGGTCCCAGTTCTTGCCACTGGCCGAATACAGCACGAACAGGCTGCCGGCGGCGAGGGTCAGCAGAATGATCAGCAGCGGGCCGTCGATGTGGATGCGCTGAAGAAAGCTCGCGCGCCGACGCATGACGTCTTCGCTGGAGAGCATGCGATCAAAATTGTTAATCACTGGGCCTTTTCCTGAGCGACGGTGGCGGGAGCGAACTCGGTTTTCAACTGGCCGTTGGCGTCGAGCAGCCAGGCGTCCATGATCTGGCGCATCACCGGCGCCGCCACCCGGCCACCAGCCTCGCCGTTCTCGATCATCACCGAGACGACGATCTTCGGATCGTCAGCCGGGGCGAAACCGACGAACAGGGCGTGGTCACGGTGACGCTCCTGGACTTTGTTGCGGTCATACTTCTCGCCCTGCTTGATCGCCACCACCTGAGCAGTACCGCTCTTGCCGGCGATGCGGTACTGCGCGCCGGTGGCAGCCGCGCGGGCGGTGCCGCGGGCGTTGTGCATCACCTGCTCCATGCCGTGGGTGACCTTTGCCCAATCGGAAGGGTCACGCAGGACGATATCCTCGATCGGGTTTTCGTCGACCGGCGGCTGGCCCTCGATGGTCTTGGCCAGGTGCGGGCGGAACCACTTGCCCTTGCTGGCGATCAGCGCGGTAGCCTGGGCCATCTGCAACGGCGTGGTCTGCATGTAGCCCTGGCCGATGCCGAGGATCAGCGTTTCGCCCGGGAACCACGCCTGGCGGCGGGTGGCGCGCTTCCACTCACGGGTCGGCATCAACCCGGAGGACTCCTCGAACATGTCCAGCGACACGCGCTGGCCGAGGCCGAACTTGTTCATGTAGGTCGACAGGCGATCGATGCCCATCTTGTGCGCAAGATCGTAGAAGTAGGTGTCGTTGGAACGCATGATCGCCAGGTCTAGATCAACCCAGCCGTCACCGGTGCGGTTCCAGTTACGGTATTTGTGGTCGTAGTTGGGCAACTGGTAATAGCCCGGGTCGAACACCCGGCTGCCGGCTGTCACTACACCGCTGTCGAGGCCGGCGATGGCCACTGCGGGCTTGATCGTCGAACCGGGTGGATACAGCCCGCGCAGGACCCGGTTGAACAGCGGCCGGTCGATCGAATCGCGCAGGTCAGCATAGGCCTGAAAGCCAATGCCGGTGACGAACAGGTTGGGGTCAAAGCTTGGCTGGCTGACCATCGCCAGTACTTCACCCGAGCGTGGATCAAGCGCCACGATAGCGCCACGCCGACCACCCAGAGCCAGCTCGGCGGCTTCCTGCAGTTTGATGTCCAGGCCCAGCACGATGTCCTTGCCGGGGATCGGGTCGGTGCGCTTGAGCACGCGCAGCACGCGGCCGCGGGCGTTGGTCTCGACCTCCTCGTAACCGACCTGACCGTGCAGGGCATCTTCATAGAAGCGCTCGACGCCGGTCTTGCCGATATGGTGGGTGCCGCTGTAGTTGACCGGATCAAGGGTCTTCAGCTCTTTCTCGTTGATCCGCCCGACATAACCGACCGAGTGGGCAAAGTGCGCACCTTGCGGGTAATGCCTGACCAACTGCGCAGCCACTTCCACGCCCGGCAACCGGAACTGGTTGACGGCGATCCGGGCGATCTGGTCTTCGCTGAGCTCGAACAGGATCGGCACGGGCTCGAATGGCCGCCGGCCCTGCTTCATGCGCTTCTCGAACAGGGCACGGTCGTCCGCTGTGAGCCCCAGCACCTCGACGATAGCGTCCAGCACCTCTGGCCATTTGCCGGCGCGTTCGCGGGTCATGGTCAGGCTGAAGCTGGGCCGGTTGTCGGCGATGATCACCCCGTTGCGGTCGAAGATCAGCCCGCGGGTCGGTGGGATCGGCTGCACATGCACCCGGTTGTTCTCCGACAGCGTCGAGTGATAGTCGTACTGGATGACCTGCAGGTAGTACAGCCGAGCAATCAGCACGCACACCAACAACATGATCGCCACAGCGCCGACCACGACGCGGTTGCGCACCAGACGGGCGTCTTTCTCGTGGTCTTTGAGGCGGATCGGCTGCGACATCGGGCGGGCTTACAGGCTCATTTGTGGTAGGGATGCCCGGACGACACGGTCCAGGCGCGGTAGATCTGTTCGCCGATCAGTATCCTTACCAACGGGTGCGGCAAGGTCAGCGGCGACAGCGACCAGCGCTGTTCGCTGCGCGCACACACCTCAGGCGCCAGGCCTTCCGGCCCACCCACCATCAAATTCACCGTCCGCGCATCCAGGCGCCAGCGATCCAACTCGACCGCCAACTGCTCGGTGCTCCACGGCTTGCCGTGGACTTCGAGGGTGACGATGCGTTCGCCGGGCTGAACCTTGGCCAGCATGGCCTCCCCCTCCTGACGAATCAGGCGAGCCACGTCGGCGTTCTTGCCCCGGGTGTTCAGCGGGATTTCCACCAGCTCGAGCGGCAACTCAGCAGGGAGGCGCTTGGCATATTCATGCCAGCCTTCCTCGACCCACTTGGGCATGCGCGAGCCGACCGCGATCAATCGCAGACGCACGGCGCTTCCTTATTGCTTGTTGAGCTTGTCGAAGTACTCGTTGGCGCCGTTCTCGGAGCTGTGGTGCTTGCCATCGGCAGCACGGCTCTGCTCGGCACCCATCCAGAGGCGCTCGAGGTCGTAGAACTGACGCGCAGCGGCGGTCATCATGTGCACGATGACGTCGTTCAGGTCGAGCAGCACCCAATCGCTTTCGCCTTTGCCTTCTTCGCCCAGCGGCATGACGCCCTTGGCTTTGACCAGCTCGCGAACCTTGTCCAGCATCGCGTTGATCTGGCGATTGGAGGTACCGGTAGCGATGATCATGTAGTCGGTCAGGCTGTGCTTGTCACGCACGTCGATCACCTGGATATCCAGGGCCTTGACCTCTCCCAGCGCTTCCTTGGCCACTTCGACCAGTTCTTCGGCAGTGATGTCGTTTTGCTTCTTCATAGTTACTCGTTCAACTCGTTTTGAATGAGGCGCCCCAACGGCGCCCTCAGTTGGACCCACGATATAGATCGTGCGCCTCTATGTAGGCCAGTACTGCATCCGGCACCAGAAACCGTACCGACTTGCCGCTGGCCAGCAGCTGTCGGATTTGCGTGGCCGACACCGCAAGCGGGGTCTGCCAGACGAACGAAATGTGACCCGCCGGGCCGGACATGGCAGTGGGATCGCTTTGCGAGCGCGCAGCCAGCAGGTTGCGCAGCTCGTCTGGTGGTTCGACATCCGCATCCGGGCGTTGCAGCACCAGGATGTGGCAATGTTGGAGCAATTCTTCCCAGCGGTGCCAGCCCGGCAGGCCGCAGAACGCGTCCCAGCCCAGGACCAGAAACAACTGGTCATCGCCGCCCAGCTCGGCCCGGATCGATTCCAGGCTGTCGATGGTATACGACGGTTTGTCACGACCCAGCTCGCGCGCATCGACGCTCAGGCAGTCGACCCCGCTGACCGCGCTCTGCACCATCGCCAGGCGCGCCTGAGCGTCTACCTGTGGCGTGTCGCGGTGCGGCGGGCGGGCGTTGGGCAGCAGGCGCAGCTCGTCCAGGCCCATCAGTTCGGTCACTTCCAGCGCACTGCGCAGGTGGCCGATATGAACCGGGTCGAAGGTACCGCCGAAAATGCCGACGCGCCGCACTGCAGGGGCCTGATTCAACTCAGCTCGGCTCCTGGCCGCGCAGCTGGCCATCGCCAATCACTACGTATTTTTCGCAGGTCAGACCTTCGAGGCCGACCGGACCGCGCGCATGCAGCTTGTCGGTGGAAATACCGATCTCGGCACCCAGGCCATACTCGAAGCCGTCGGCAAAGCAGGTCGGGGTGTTGAGCATGACCGACGCCGAGTCGACCTCGGCGATGAAGCGCCGGGCCTGACCCTGGTGCTCGGTAATGATCGCGTCGGTGTGGTGCGAGCCGTAGTGATTGATGTGCTCGATGGCCTGCTCGAGGCCGTCGACCACGCGAATCGACAGGATCGCGTCGAGGTATTCGGTGTGCCAGTCGTCTTCGCTGGCAGGTGCTGCCTGGATGATCGCCCGGGCGCGCTCGCAGCCGCGCAGCTCGACGCCGTGCTCCTGGAAGCGCCGGGCCATTTCCGGCAGGAAGTCTGCAGCAATAGCCTGGTCGACCAGCAAGGTCTCCATGGCGCCGCAGATACCGTAGCGGTAAGTCTTGGCGTTGAAAGCAACGCGCCAGCCCTTGTCGAGGTCGGCGTGCGCGTCGATGTACACATGGCAGATGCCATCGAGGTGCTTGATCACCGGCACGCGGGCATCGCGGCTGATCCGCTCGATCAGGCCACGGCCGCCACGCGGGACGATCACGTCGACGAACTCGGGCATGCTGATCAGTGCACCGACCGCTTCACGGTCGGTGGTTTCCACAACCTGCACCACTGCCGCTGGCAAACCTGCGGCAGCCAGGCCGCGCTGGATGCAGGTGGCAATCGCGCGATTGGAATGAATCGCCTCGGAGCCGCCACGCAGAATGGTCGCGTTACCCGACTTCAGGCACAGGCTGGCAGCATCGATGGTCACGTTCGGCCGCGACTCGTAGATGATCCCGATCACGCCCAGCGGCACGCGCATCTTGCCGACCTGAATGCCCGACGGGCGGTAGCTCATGTCACGCACGGCGCCGACTGGATCGGGCAGGCTGGCCACCTGGCGCAGGCCGGTGATCATGCCGTCAATACGCGCAGGAGTCAGCGCCAAACGATCGAGCAGCGCCGCTTCCAGACCATTGCTGCGGCCATTGGCGAGGTCCTGCTCATTGGCGGCAGTGAGCTCGGCGCGGGCGGCGTCCAGCGCATCGGCAGCAGCCTGCAAGGCACGGTTCTTCTGTGCGGTGCTGGCGCGGGCGATCACGCGCGAGGCCTGGCGGGCAGCGCGACCCAGGCGGGTCATGTACTCAAGAACGGACTCAGTCATGGGCTCGGTGTCTTGGCGAAAGGGGAAATCGGCTGATTATAACTGGCGGGCACCAGTACGCCCAGCGGCGGGTGGCGGATGGTAGAAGATGACGAGGTTAATGGACAGGAAAGATGTAACCTGGCTTGACCAAAATGCTCCGTGCGAGATCTGAAGGCCCCGTGGTTGCTGGGCGCCAGCGGTTCGCGCCGGCAGGCAGCCATCTGCAGCAGCGTTCAGCCTCGATTAAGCGATTAATTGCTATGATCGCGCCATTCAATCATGAACAGCCAGCATGCCAGACTCAGCCCCCTGCCCGGCCCGCGCCCTGCCAGACAGCTTTTTCGACCGTGATGCCCAGACCCTGGCCAAGGCGCTGCTGGGCAAAGTCATTCGCCACCGTCAGGGCGACCTGTGGCTGGCTGCGCGGATCATCGAAACCGAAGCCTATTACCTGACCGACAAGGGCAGCCACGCCTCGCTGGGCTATACCGAAAAGCGCAAGGCGCTGTTTCTCGACGGCGGGCACATCTATATGTACTACGCCCGCGGCGGCGATTCGCTGAACTTCAGTGCCCACGGCCCGGGCAATGCGGTGCTGATCAAGTCAGCCTACCCGTTCACCGACGCGCTCTCGGACGCCAACAGCCTGGCCCGGATGCAACTGAACAACCCCGATGCCAGCTGCCAGTTGCGCCCACCCGAGCGCCTTTGCGCCGGGCAGACCCTGCTCTGCCGCGCGCTGGGCCTGAAGGTGCCGCACTGGGACGGCCAGCGCTTCGATCCGCAGGCGCTGTATGTCGAGGATTGTACGCTGGCAGTGCCGCAGATCATCCAGTGCGCTCGCCTGGGCATTCCCCATGGCCGCGACGAGCACCTGCCGTACCGCTTCGTCGATGCTCAATTCGCCCGTTTCTGCACACGGAACCCGCTGCGTCGGGGCCAAGTCGAAGGCCGGGACTACTCAACTCTCGTACAAGGAAGCTGACCATGGGCCAATGGCTCGACAGCCTGACCGGCTGGCTCAGCGCCAATCCACAATGGCTTGGCGTGGCAATCTTCGTGGTGGCCTGTGTCGAATGCCTGGCGATTGCCGGGATCATCGTGCCGGGCACGGTATTGCTGTTTGCCGTCGCGGTGCTGGCCGGCAGTGGCGCATTCACCCTGGGCGAAACACTGCTGCTGGGCTTTGCCGGCGGCTTGCTCGGGGATGCGATGTCCTATGCCATCGGCAAGTATTTCCATCAGAACATCCGGCGCTTGCCGCTGATCCGCCATCACCCGGAGTGGATCGGCCGCGCCGAGACCTACTTCCAGCGCTATGGCATCGCCAGCCTGCTGGTGGGGCGCTTTATCGGGCCGTTGCGGCCGATGCTGCCGATGGTCGCCGGCATGTTCGACATGCCGTTGCCGCGTTTCATTGCGGTGAGCCTGGTGGCCGGCGCCGGCTGGTCGGTGGCTTATCTGCTGCCTGGCTGGGCGACCGGCGCGGCGATGCGCCTGCCGCTGCCGGAAGGCTTCTGGCTGGATGCAGGGATCATCGCCGGCACCTTGGCCGTATTGATCGGCCTGAGCCTGAGCAGCAGCATTCGCGACCAGCGCCACGGCACCCGGCTGATCGCCGGGATGAGTTTTCTGGCGTTGGCCGGGGTGTTTCTCGGCTGGCCGTTCCTGCATGAGTTCGATCAGGGCGTGATGACTCTGGTGCAGGAGCACCGCAGCCAGGCGTTCGACGGCATCGTGGTGATCGTCACCCGCCTGGGCGACTTCCGCACTCAACTGTTCCTCGGCGGCTTGCTGACCGGCTTGCTGTTGCTGGCCCGGCAATGGCGCCATGCGGTCTTCGCCGGCAGCGCCCTGATGGGCACCGCGATTGCCAATGGCACGCTGAAATGGCTGTTTGCCCGAGCCCGACCAGAAGTGCTCAGCGACCCGCTGACCACTTACAGCATGCCCAGCGGGCACAGTTCGGCCTCGTTTGCGTTCTTCCTGGTGATGGCGGTACTGGCCGGCCGCGGGCAACCGCCGCGGATGCGCCTGACCTGGATCATGCTCGGCTGCATCCCGGCGCTGTCCATCGCCCTGTCGCGGGTTTACCTGGGCGCGCACTGGCCGACCGATATCCTTGCCGGGGCCCTGCTGGCCTGCTGTATCTGCGCCCTCAGCCTGACCCTGGTGCAGTGGCGCCAGCCTTTGACGGCGCTACCGCTGCGGGTGTGGTGGCTGATCCTCCCGGCGTGCGTGGCATTGCTGGCGTTTTTTGCCCTGTACGCCCTGCCCCACGCACTACTGCGCTATCAGTACTGAGTGTGAAGGAGCGCCTGGCCAGGCGCTCCTGCTCAGGCAAACAGCTCGCCTTGCATGCGCTCGAGCAGCGATTGAATCGCGGCCAGGCGCTGCTGCGGCGAGTCCATCGCCAGCAGCTCGAGCTTGTCTTCTTCGATAAACGGCAGCAGGTAGGCCAACTGGTTGGCCAACGCCTGGCGCCCCTCGGCGCGCGGCATATCCAGCGCCGCGACCATTGGATGCTCACCCAGGGCCAGCAGCAGCGCCACCAGGTCATCATCTTCCTCGCTCAAGGCGCTGTCGGCGCTGTCGGCCAGCCAGTTCACCTCGGCCAGCAGCAGTTGGTCTTTCTGCACGTTGGTCTGGCCGACCTCGAAGCGGCGCACGCCCTCGACGCGAATGCCCAGCAGGCCGTTGTCCTGCTGTTCGAAGTCGCGGATCAGCGCTTCGCAGCCAATCGGCGCAACGCCCATTGGCGCCTTGCCGACCTGCTCGCCCTCGAGGATGCACACCACGCCAAAGCCAGCGCCCTGCTTCATGCAGCGACCGATCATGTCCAGGTAACGCGCCTCGAAGATCTGCAGATCGAGCATGCACCCGGGAAACAGCACGGTGTTGAGCGGAAACAGCGGTAGCGTCATGTTCAATCCTCAAGCCACCAGGCTAACCGCCAACGGCAGGAATACCGCCGTGGCCACACCCATCAAACTCATCGCCAGCGCCGCAAAGGCGCCGCATTCGTCACTTTCCTGGAGGGCCACCGAGGTGCCTACCGCATGTGCGGTAATCCCCAGCGACATCCCCCGCGCCTCGGCGCTGTGCACACCACAGCGGCTGAGCAGCGCCGGGCCGAAAATCGCCCCGATCACCCCAGTGATTAACACGAACACCGCTGCCAGCGCGGCCACGCCGCCGATCTGCTCGGCCACCAGCATGGCAATCGGCGAGGTCACCGACTTGGGCGCCATGGTCATCAGGATCATGTGCTCGGCACCGAACCACCAACCCAGCAGCACACAGGCACCGGTCGCGAACACCCCTCCGATTACCAGCGTAGTAAAGGTCGGCCAGAACAACTGGCGAATCCGCCGCAGGTTCAGATACAGCGGCACCGCCAGCGCGACCGTGGCCGGGCCGAGCAGGATATTCATGATCTCGGTGCTCTTGCGGTACTCGCTGTAATCGATGCCGCACAGCAGCAGGATAGTGATCACCATAACCATCGAGACCAGCACTGGCTGCAAAAAGATCCAGCGGGTCTTTTCGAAGGCCGCCAGCACCAACTGGTAAGCACCCAGGGTGATGCCGATTCCAAACAGCGGATGGTGCACTACGGCATCCAGTGCGCCTTGCCAATCGAGGATCATGGGTGCTCCTCCGGCTTGCTCTGGCGCTGGATCAGCTTCTGCATCAAGACGCCGACGAATACCAGGGTCAGCAGGCAAGACAGCACCAACGCGCCGACGATGGCCCAGAAGTCAGCAGCAATGTCTTTGGCATAGACCATCACCCCAACGGCAGGCGGCACCAGCAGCAACGGCAGGTAACGCAACAGGCTGGAGGCCGCTTCGTTCAACGGTTTGCCGACTTCGCCGCGGGCGATGAGAAATACCAGCAGCAGCAACAGGCCGATGATCGGCCCAGGCAGAATCGGCACCAGCAGGTGATTGAGTGCCGTACCCAGCAACTGAAACAACACCAGCCAGGTCAATCCACGCAACAGCATAAGCTTCTCCTTGGGCCATGGCGGCCATTATAAACACGCGTGGCCGGGCGCGTGGCCAGCACATGGTTGCTTGACCGCGCGCTGCCAACATGATGATCTTGCACGCTCGTACCACTTGAGCAGACACGACAACCTGGAGAGTCACGATGCCCTATGTACCTGTTGCAGCGCTTTCGCAGTACGTTGGTAAGGAACTGGGACGTTCCGCCTGGCTGACCATCGATCAGCAACGCATCAACCTGTTCGCCGAAGCCACTGGCGATTTCCAGTTCATCCACGTCGACCCGGAAAAAGCCAGCAAGACTCCGTTCGGCAGCACCATCGCCCATGGCTTTCTGACCCTGTCGCTGATCCCCAAGCTGATGGAAGACATCCTCGTGCTGCCCGAGGGCATGAAGATGATCGTCAACTATGGCCTGGACAGCGTGCGCTTCATCCAGCCAGTCAAGGTCGACAGCAATGTGCGTCTCAAGGTCGAGCTGAAGGAAGCGACCGAGAAAAAGCCTGGCCAGTGGCTGCTGAAGATCCTCGCTACCCTGGAAATCGAAGGCGAAGACAAGCCGGCCTATATCGCCGAGCCGTTGACCCTGTGTTTCGTCTGAGCCACTGACGGGGCTGCCACGCGGCCCTGCGATTGCTGGCTGGGCACTGTCTCAGCCCACGCATTGTGCGGCATACTCGGCACATCTATCGCCGAGATCCGCCATGCGTGTACTGCTGCCCCTCGCCCTCACCGTTCTGCTTGCTGCCTGTGGCGACGGCGAACCACTGTCGCCGCCAGACGCCCGCCTGCCTGACGGTGGCCGCTACCGTGGCCAGGTGGTCAATGGCCTGCTGCAGGGCGAGGGCCGCATCGACTACCCCAATGGCAGTTGGTACGCCGGCACCTTCGCCAACGGCCAGTGGCATGGCCAGGGCGAATGGCATGGCAGCAACGGCGAGGTCTACCGCGGCCAGTTCGCCAGCGGCCTGTTCGAGGGTCTGGGCGAGCTGACCACGCCCGGCAGCCACTACTCAGGCACCTTCAAGCATGGCCGGCGCGACGGTGAAGGCACCCTCAAGCAGAACGATCAGGTCTACCGTGGCCAGTTCAAGGACGACCAGTACCACGGCGCCGGCGAGCTCAAGTTGACCGATGGCAGCCAGTACCAGGGCCTGTTCGCCAAGGGCCAGCCGAACGGCGCCGGGGTGCGCAGCGATGCCAGCGGCAATCAGTTCAGTGGCTACTTCGTCGATGGCCAGCTGCAAGGCAGCGGCACTTACGACAGCGCCGATGGCGAGCAGTACATCGGCGAATTCAAGGACAACCGCCTGCAAGGCCGCGGCCGCTTCGAAAACGCCGACGGCGACGTCTGGATCGGTGAGTTCAGCGATGGCTCGCTGGACGGCCAGGGGGAGCTGCTGGGCAGCGATGGCAGCCGCTACAAGGGCGGCTTTCGCAACTGGCGGTTCTCGGGCGAAGGCCGCCTGCACCTGGCGGACGGCAGCCAGTACATCGGCGGTTTTGCCGACGACGCCTACCAGGGCCATGGCCGCCTGATCCAGGCCGACGGCCGCATCGAGGGCGGCTACTGGGTCAAGGGCGTGCGTGTGCGCGACGAACAGAGCAAGCTGTTGCCCGACCCGCTCGACCTGGCCCTGCTCAATCAGGGCAAGCTGCTCAAGGACGCGCTGGCCCAGGTGCCGCCATCCAAGGCGCCGATCCAGCTGTACAGCCTGGTGCTGGCCGGCGATGGCCAGCAAAGTGTGTTCATGCGTGAAGCCGACTATGTCAGCAACATGCTCAAGGTACGCTTTGGTGCCAGCGGCCAGATCACCCTGGTCAACCACCGCGATCACCTGGCCGATCGGCCAATGGCCACCCGCCAGAACCTCAGCCGCGCCGCCACAACCCTGGCCGAGCGCAGCGGCCCGGAAGACCTGATCTTCATCTACCTGACCAGCCACGGCAGCGCCGATCACCAGCTGGTGCTCGACCAGCCGCGCCTGCAACTGGCCGATCTCGCCGCCGATGAGCTGGCCAGCGCCCTCGCGCCGCTCAAAGACCGCGACAAGGTGGTGGTGATCTCGGCCTGCTACTCCGGCGGTTATATCCCGGCACTGAAAGATGAGCGGACCCTGATCATGACCGCCGCGCGCCCGGACCGGGTGTCATTTGGCTGTTCGGAAGAGGCCGACTTCACCTATTTCGGCGACGCCCTGTTCGCTGAAGCCCTGAACCAGACCGACGATTTGAAACAGGCGTTTGAACTGGCGCGCGCCAGCGTTGCCGAACGGGAACGTAGGGAAGGTTTCGAGGCCTCTGAACCGCAGCTGTGGGCGCCGCCCGCAGTACTGGCACACTGGCAACGGCTGCGCCAGCAGCAGGCCGAAGAAGCCTTGCGCAATGAAGCTCAGACAGCCGTACCGCCGCAGGCAAAACCACCTGCCAGGCGCTAAGCTGTGTGTAACAAGGGAGAGACATCATGTACTTGACGCCTCAGCATGTCCTGATCGCCGGCGCTACTGGCCTGACAGGTGAACACCTGCTTGACCGGCTGCTCAATGAACCCACCATCAGCCGCGTGCTGGCGCCAACGCGCCGGCCGCTGGCAGAGCATCCACACCTGGAAAACCCGGTCGGCGACCCTGCGGTTTTTCTGCCGCAACTGGGCGGCCGAGTCGATATCGCCTTCTGCTGCCTGGGCACTACCATCAAGCAGGCGGGCTCGGAGTCGGCGTTTCGCGCTGTCGATCTGGACATGGTGGTGGCCTTCAGCAAACGTGCGCGGGAAATGGGTGCACGCCATCTGCTGGTGGTCAGCGCCATTGGCGCAGACCCCAAGTCGTCGGTGTTCTACAACCGGGTCAAAGGCGAAATGGAAGAGGCGCTGAAAGCGCAAGACTGGCCACAGCTGACCATCGTGCGGCCATCGCTGTTGCTCGGTGAGCGGATTGAACCGCGCCTCGCCGAGCGCCTGGCCGCGCCGATTGCCCGGCTGCTGCCTGGCAAGTACGGTGGCATCGAGGCGTGTACCCTGGCCCGGGCATTGTGGCGCCTGGCGCTGGAAGAAGAAGACGGTATCCGCGTGATCGAGTCGGACGAACTGCGCAAACTGGGTAAAAACTAAGCAATTGCCGGGGGCTGCCCCGGCAATCTCACAGCCCACCTGATGCGTTGAAGCCCACGCCCAGCGCAGTCAGCAACGACAGCGGCAGCAACAGGGTATCGAGCAGCGCGCTGCCTGGCAGGTCCAGCGCCGGATAAGCCGGGGCTTGCGCTCCAAAGCGATCCGCAGGGCAGCAGCCACCCTTCATCACATACCAATCCAGACGGGTGCCGGCGTATACCACCGGCGCCCCAGGCTTGTTCGCATCCAGCGTACGCACGGTGGCGCAGCCGCCCAGCGAAGTCGCGATCAGCAAGACCAGCAACGTCCGCCTCAATCATCGACCCCATAGTGATGCTCGCCCCAGCGCGGCAGCATGTCCTGAGGGATGTTCAGCAGGTTGAGAATCCGCGCGACGACAAAGTCGACCAGGTCATCGATGGTCTGCGGCTGATGATAGAACCCAGGCGCTGCAGGCAGAATCACCGCGCCCATCTGCGACAGCTTGAGCATGTTCTCCAGGTGAATGGTCGAGAACGGCGCCTCACGCGGCACCAGTATCAGCTGGCGGCGCTCCTTCAAAGTGACGTCGGCGGCACGCTCGATCAGGTTGTTGCAGGCACCTGTGGCAATCGCCGACAAGCTCCCGGTCGAGCACGGCACCACGACCATGGCCGCAGGCGCGCCGGAGCCGGACGCAACCGGCGACATCCAGTCTTCCTTGCCGTACACGCGAATCTGCCCGGCGGCAGCGCCGGTGTATTCGGTGAGGAAGGTCTGCATCGCCTGCGCCTTGGGCGGCAGTTGCACATCGGTCTCGGTGGCCATTACCAGCTGGGCGGCCTTCGAGATCAGAAAATGCACCTCGCGGTCTTCCCGTACCAGGCAATCGAGCAGGCGCAGGCCGTATTGCGCGCCGGAGGCGCCGGTCATGGCCAGGGTAACGCGCTGCGGGCCGTTCACTTCAAGGCCTCGGCCAGCTTGCCGTGCAGGCCGCCAAAGCCGCCGTTGCTCATGATCACCACATGGGTCCCGGGGCGCGCCTGGCCCTTGACCCGCTCGATGATCGCCTCAAGGCTGTCGGCGACAATCGCCGGCACCTTGCACTGCGCGGCAGTCGCGGCGAGATCCCAACCGAGGTTGGCCGGGGCATACCAGATCACCTGGTCGGCATCATTGACGCTCTCGGGCAGGCCGTCGCGGTGCGCACCGAGCTTCATCGAATTGGAACGGGGTTCTATCACGGCGATCACCGGCGCCTCACCGACCTGCTTGCGCAGGCCATCGAGGGTGGTGGCAATCGCGGTCGGGTGATGAGCGAAGTCATCGTAGATGGTCACGCCCTGTACTTCAGCAACCTTCTCCATGCGCCGTTTGACGCTCTTGAAGGCATTCAGTCCGTCGATGGCCATCGCCGGGACGACGCCGACATGACGCGTCGCAGCCAGCGTCGCGAGGGCATTGGCAACGTTGTGCTGGCCAGTCATCGGCCAATTGACGGTGCCCTGTACCACGCCTTCGAACAGCACTTCAAACTGCGAGCCGTCGGCGCTGAGCAGGCGCGCCTGCCACTGCCCGCCAGCACCGGTGGTCTGCACCGGCGTCCAGCAGCCCATGCCGATCACCCGCTCCAGGGCTTGCTCGGTGGTCGGATGAATGACCAGCCCTTCACTCGGGATGGTCCGCACCAGGTGATGGAACTGACGCTCGATGGCGGCCAGGTCGGGGAAGATATCGGCGTGGTCGAACTCAAGGTTGTTGAGGATCGCGGTACGCGGGTGGTAATGGACGAACTTCGAGCGCTTGTCGAAGAAGGCGCTGTCGTATTCGTCGGCTTCGATCACGAAGAACGGCGTATCGCCGAGACGCGCCGACACCGAGAAGTTCTGCGGCACGCCACCAATGAGGAAGCCCGGGCTCATGCCCGCATGCTCCAGCACCCAGGCGAGCATGCTGCTGGTGGTGGTCTTGCCATGGGTGCCGGCAACAGCCAGGACCCAGCGGCCTTGCAGCACATGGTCGGCCAGCCACTGCGGGCCGGAAACATACGGCAGGCCTTTGTTCAGCACATATTCGACTGCCGGGTTGCCACGCGACATGGCGTTGCCGATCACCACCAGATCAGGGGCTGGCTCCAGCTGCGCCGGGTCATAGCCCTGGATCAGCTCGATGCCCTGGGCTTCGAGCTGGGTGCTCATCGGCGGATAGACATTGGCATCGGAGCCGGTGACCCGATGGCCGAGCTCTTTCGCCAGGACGGCCAGGGAGCCCATGAAAGTACCGCAAATACCGAGAATATGAATGTGCATGATCGACCTCGCAAAACGTCGAGGCAGGGTAGCCCAGGGCGCGCCAATTCGCACCCGCTGATTCAGCTTCAACTGACTCGGGTGATGCCGTGTTTGCGCAGTTTGCGATACAGGGTGTTGCGGCTGATGCCCAGGTGGCTGGCGACATGGGTCAGGTGCCAGCGCAGTTGTTCTAGGGTGGCCAGCAGCGCTTCGCGCTCGGCATCGGCCAACGGCGCGGCCACGCTGGCATTAGCCGTTGCCGGAGCGATGCGGGTGATGATCGCCGGCAGGTCAGCCAAACCGATGCGCCGATCGTCACACAGCGCCACCAGCGTACGCAGCACGTTGCGCAACTGGCGCACGTTACCGGGCCAGGCGAAGGCCAGCAGCGCCTCGCGGGCCGCCGGCGCCAGCTCGAGCGGCTGGCCATCGGCCTCCTGCGCCAGGATGAAGTCGAGCAACTGGCCCTTGTCGCTACGCTCGCGTACTGCCGGCAAGGGCACTTCGAGGCCGTTGAGGCGGTAGTAGAGGTCTTCGCGGAAACTGCCCTGCTCGACCCGCTCGAGCAGATCGCGGTGGGTGGCGCTGATGATGCGCACATCCACGGCCTGCGCCTCGCCGCCGATGGGCACCACCTGGCGTTCTTCCAGCACGCGCAGCAGGCGCGTCTGCAAGGCCAGCGGCATGTCACCGATCTCGTCCAGCAGCAAGGTGCCGCCATCCGCCTGAAGCAGCTTGCCGCGCATGCCTTCCTTGCGCGCGCCGGTAAAGCTGCCGCCGCGATAACCGAACAGCTCGCTCTCGATCAGGCTCTCCGGGATCGACGCGCAGTTGATCGCCACAAACGGCTTGTGCCGGCGCTGGCTGGCCTGGTGCACAGCCTGGGCAAAGGCCTCCTTGCCGCAGCCGGTTTCACCACGCAGCAGCAATGGCACATCGCGCTCGAACACGCGCAGGGCGCGGCCAAAGTCGGCTTGCAGGGCCGAGTCGAGCAGGCAGATCTGCGCTGCTGGCGCCACCACCGGCAAGGGCTGCGCGGCGGGCACGGCCCAGGCCGCTACCGGTGCCTGCCCGCGCAGGCTGGCATAGACCTGACGGCCATCGCGGGTGTGCAGGGGCCAGGCGGTACTGCCCTGCGGCGTCGCGCGGCCGAGCAACTCGTCGAGGTTGCAGGCAAAGAACATATCGATCGGTTTGCCCAGCACGCCACTGCGAATGCTGCCCAGCAGGTTCAGCGCGCTCTGGTTGGCCGCGCTGATCCGGCCATCGCCATCAAAGGCAAGCAAGCCTTCACTGAACAGCCCGACCGACTCTGCCTGCAGGTGAAAACGCAGCAGCCATTGGTGCTGGTAGTGGCGCAGGAAGTAGCAACTCTCGATCATCTTCGCCGACAGGTTGACCAGCGCCATGGTGTGGAACTGGCTCTGACGCGACACGTCGGCCCGCGCCGAGGACACGTCGAGCACCGCCAGCAGTTCGCCGTGCGGGTCGAACACAGGGCTCGCCGAGCAGGTCAGGCCGGTGTGGCGGCCACGAAAGTGTTCGTTCTGATGAATGGTCAGCGCCTGGCGCTCGACCAGGCAGGTGCCGATGCCGTTGGTGCCCTCGCTGGCTTCGCTCCAGTCCGCCCCCAGCCACAGCCCGGCGCGCTCGAAGATGCGCCGCTCGGTGGGCGCCGTGACGCAGTTGAGGATCACCCCGTGGGCATCGGTGAGGAGCACCGCATGGCCGGCGCCAGAGAGCTGCTGGTGCAGACTGTTCATCTCGCCGTCGGCAATGTGCAGCACCTGGCGCAGGCGCTCGCGGGTCTCCAGCAGGCGCCCATGCTCAAGCACCACCGGCGCCTGGCTGCGCGCAGGATCAAGGTGGTAGTCCTTCAGGCAACGCAGCCATGAGCGGGCAATGGAAGGGTCGCTGGCCGGGCCGTTGCCTTCACCGCGGGCGGTGGTCAGGACCTGCTGGGCATGCTGGCTGAACGTGGTGTTCTGCATTTGTTGTTGGACTCCGCAGATACAGTCTGTGGCCAGCATCCTCCACCCGGGAAGCCTTTGCAATGGTGCGCTGGCGTGGCCGGCACAGGCTGTACCGGCAATGGTACAAAGTGTCACCCAGCGCGTGCCAGCCCTGGCACAACGGCTGGCCATGACGCCCGCAGCACTGAGCCAAGCCCTTGATCTGCAAGGCCTGGCAGGCGCTGGCCCGACCTTTGCTCTACGCTTGATAACTCCCTAACAAACATAACTAACCAGGAGAGACACCATGCGTTACGCACATCCCGGTACCGACGGCGCCAAGGTCAACTTCAAGCGTCAGTACGGCAACTTCATCGGTGGCGAGTTCGTAGCTCCGGTCAAAGGTCAATATTTCGAAAACACTTCGCCGGTCAACGGCAAGCTGATCGCTGAATTCCCGCGCTCGACTGCCGAAGACATCGACAAGGCGCTGGACGCCGCCCACGCTGCTGCCGATGCCTGGGGCCGCACTTCGGTACAGGATCGCTCCAACGTACTGCTGAAGATTGCCGACCGTATCGAGCAGAACCTCGAGCTGCTGGCCATCACCGAAACCTGGGACAACGGCAAGCCGATCCGCGAAACCCTCAACGCCGACATCCCGCTGGCGGTCGACCACTTCCGCTACTTCGCGGGCTGCATTCGTGCCCAGGAAGGCGGCGCTGCCGAAATCAATGAAAACACCGTGGCCTATCACATCCACGAACCGCTGGGCGTGGTCGGCCAGATCATCCCGTGGAACTTCCCGATCCTGATGGCCGCGTGGAAGCTCGCCCCGGCCCTGGCTGCCGGCAACTGCGTGGTGCTCAAGCCCGCCGAGCAAACCCCGCTGGGCATCACCGTGCTGGTCGAACTGATCGGCGACCTGCTGCCACCTGGCGTGCTCAACGTGGTGCAGGGCTATGGCCGTGAGGCCGGCGAAGCGCTGGCGACCAGCAAGCGCATTGCCAAGATCGCTTTCACCGGCTCGACTCCAGTCGGTTCGCACATCATGAAGTGCGCTGCCGAAAACATCATCCCGTCCACCGTCGAACTGGGCGGCAAGTCGCCGAACATCTACTTCGAAGACGTCATGCAGGCCGAGCCGAGCTTTATCGACAAGGCCGCCGAGGGCATGGTGCTGGCCTTCTTCAACCAGGGCGAAGTGTGCACCTGCCCATCGCGGGCGCTGGTCCAGGAGTCGATCTATCCGCAGTTCATGGAAGCGGTGCTGAACAAGGTCAAGCAGATCAAGCGTGGCGACCCGCTGGACACCGAGACCATGATCGGCGCCCAGGCTTCGCAGCAGCAGTTCGAGAAGATTCTCTCCTACCTGGACATCGCCCAGGCCGAAGGCGCCGAGCTGCTCAGCGGCGGCAAGGTGGAAAAACTCGAAGGCGCCCTGGCCACCGGCTATTACATCCAGCCGACCCTGCTCAAGGGCAACAACAAGATGCGCGTGTTCCAGGAAGAAATCTTCGGCCCGGTGGTCAGCGTCACCACCTTCAAGGACGAAGCTGAAGCACTGGCGATTGCCAACGACACCGAGTTCGGCCTCGGCGCCGGGGTCTGGACCCGCGACATCAACCGCGCCTACCGCATGGGCCGTGGCATCAAAGCCGGCCGGGTGTGGACCAACTGCTATCACCTGTACCCGGCGCACGCCGCGTTTGGTGGCTACAAAAAGTCCGGGGTTGGCCGCGAAACGCACAAGATGATGCTCGATCATTATCAGCAGACCAAGAACCTGCTGGTGAGCTACGACATCAATCCGCTGGGCTTCTTCTAAATACGCCCGGGGGCTCGTTCCTACAGGCGACTGTGGGAGCGGGCTTGCCGGGACGCCGGACCGCCGCGAAGGGCGGCAAAATGGCGATGACACACCACACCCCCAGAGCACCAACCGCTCTGGCGCGCTTCATGCAAGACAAATCACCAAGTGGCCGCACTCCCTTCGCCCCCCAAAAAAATAACTGGTGAATCCAATGCCAAGCGATCATCCCGCCGGTACGCCGGCTACTTCTTCCGTCGATTTCGAAAAGGTCGGCTCCGACTATTTCCAGCAACGCGAACTGAAAAAAGGCGCCGCCGGCTGGGTCCTGCTGGTCGGTCTCGGGGTCGCCTATGTGATCTCCGGTGACTACGCCGGCTGGAACTTCGGCCTGGCCCAAGGCGGCTGGGGCGGCATGTTCCTCGCCACCTTGCTGATGGCGACGATGTACCTGTGCATGTGCTTCTCGCTCGCTGAACTGTCGTCGATGATCCCTACCGCCGGCGGTGGCTACGGCTTTGCCCGCAGTGCGTTCGGGCCGTGGGGCGGTTTTCTCACCGGCACCGCGATCCTGATCGAGTACGCCATTGCGCCCGCGGCGATTGCAGTGTTCATCGGCGCCTACTGCGAGTCGCTGTTCGGCATTGGCGGCTGGATGATCTACCTGGCCTTCTACATCATCTTCATCGGCATCCACATCTTTGGGGTCGGCGAGGCATTGAAGCTGATGTTCATCATCACCGCGGTGGCGGCGATTGCCCTGGTGGTGTTCCTGCTCGGCATGGTGCCCCATTTTGATGCAGCCAACCTGTTTGACATCGCTCCAACCAACGCCGCCGGCGCCAGCAGTTTCCTGCCGTTTGGGTACCTCGGTGTGTGGGCGGCAATCCCCTATGCGATCTGGTTCTTCCTCGCGGTCGAAGGCGTGCCGCTGGCTGCCGAAGAAACCAAGAACCCGAAACGTGACCTGCCGCGTGGCCTGATCGGCGCGATGCTGGTGCTGCTGGCGTTTGCCCTGCTGATTCTGGTGATCGGCCCCGGCGGTGCAGGCTCGGAAGCGCTGAAAGCCTCGGGCAACCCGCTGGTTGAAGCCCTGTCGAAAGCCTACGGCGGTTCGACCTGGATGGGCGGCTTCGTCAACCTGGTCGGCCTGGCCGGTTTGATCGCCAGCTTCTTCTCGATCATCTATGCCTACTCCCGGCAGATCTTCGCCCTGTCGCGCGCCGGCTACCTGCCGCGCAAGTTGTCGCAGACCAACAAGAGCAAGGCGCCGGTACTGGCGCTGATCATCCCGGGCATCATCGGCTTCGCGCTGTCGCTGACCGGTCAAGGTGATTTGCTGATTCTGGTCGCGGTTTTCGGCGCGACGCTGTCGTATGTATTGATGATGGCGGCGCACATCACCCTGCGTATCCGCCGGCCGAAAATGGACCGCCCGTACCGCACCCCAGGCGGCATCTTCACCTCGGGCGTGGCGCTGGTACTGGCCTGTGTGGCGGTGATTGCCGGGTTCCTGGTCGATCCGCGGGTGGTAATTGGCGCTGCGGTGATCTATGCAGTATTGATTGCCTACTTTGCGTTCTACAGCCGTCACCACCTGGTAGCGGGTACACCGGAAGAAGAGTTCGCTGCGATCCAGAAGGCCGAAGAGGCCTTGCACTGATTGCCGCTATGCGCCGCAGGCCCTGCCTGCGGCGCTCTGGAGAGTCTGTATGGCAAGTTTCGTACACACGGTAGGCCATCTGGTCTACCGCTTCGACAGTCTCAAGGAAGTCATGGCCAAGGCCAGCCCGGCCCGCTCCGGTGACTTCCTCGCCGGAGTCGCCGCCGAAAATGACGGCGAACGCGTCGCCGCGCAGATGGCCCTGGCCAATATCCCCCTCACGCACTTTTTAAGCGAAGCGCTGATCCCCTACGAAGAGGACGAAGTTACCCGACTGATCATCGACAGCCACGACGCTGAGGCCTTCGCCCCGGTCAGCCACCTGACCGTCGGCGGCCTGCGCGACTGGCTGCTGGGCGAGCAGGCCGATGAAGACAGCCTGCGCGCCCTCGCCCCTGGCCTGACCCCGGAAATGGCCGCGGCGGTGTCGAAGATCATGCGGGTACAGGACTTGATCCTGGTCGCGCAGAAGATCCGCGTAGTCACTCAGTTTCGCGGCACCATGGGTTTGCGCGGACGCCTGTCGACCCGCCTGCAGCCCAACCACCCGACCGATGAGCCAGCCGGGATCGCCGCGAGCATTCTCGACGGCCTGCTGTACGGCAACGGCGATGCGATGATCGGCATCAACCCGGCCACCGACAGCATTTCGTCGATCTGCGCCATGCTGGAAATGCTCGATGCCATCATCCAGCGCTACCAGATCCCGACCCAGGCCTGCGTGCTGACCCACGTCACCACCTCGATCGAGGCGATCAACCGCGGCGTGCCGCTGGACCTGGTGTTCCAGTCGATCGCCGGCAGCGAAGCGGCCAACGCCAGCTTTGGCATCAACCTCAATGTCTTGCAGGAAGGCTATGAAGCCGGCTTGTCGCTCAAGCGTGGCACCGTCGGGCAGAACCTGATGTATTTCGAGACCGGCCAGGGCAGCGCGCTGTCGGCCAACGCCCACCATGGCGTCGACCAGCAGACCTGCGAAACCCGCGCCTACGCCGTGGCGCGCCACTTCAAGCCGTTTCTGGTCAATACCGTGGTCGGTTTCATCGGCCCGGAGTACTTGTACAACGGCAAGCAGATCATCCGTGCCGGCCTCGAAGACCACTTCTGCGGCAAGCTGCTCGGTGTGCCGATGGGTTGCGACATCTGCTACACCAACCACGCCGAAGCCGATCAGGACGACATGGACACCCTGTTGACCCTGCTGGGGGTCGCCGGGATCAACTTCATCATGGGCATCCCCGGTTCCGACGACATCATGCTCAACTACCAGACCACCTCGTTCCACGATGCCCTCTACGCGCGCCAGACCCTTGGCCTCAAGCCCGGGCCGGAATTCGAAGCCTGGCTGGAGCGCACCGGCATCTTCACCCAGGCCGATGGCCGCATTCGCTTTGGCGACAACCTGCCGCCCGCTTTCCGCCAGGCCTTGGCGCAGCTCGCATAGGGATGACCATGGATCAGCACACACCAACCACCGACAACCCCTGGCTGGCCCTGCGCAGCCTGACTCCGGCGCGCATCGCCCTGGGCCGCAGCGGCATCAGCCTGCCGACCAGCGCCCAGCTGGATTTCCAGTTCGCCCACGCCCAGGCCCGCGATGCCGTGCACCTGCCGTTCGACCACGCCGGGCTGCGCAGTCAGCTCAGCGACCGCGGCCGCGAAAGCCTGCTGCTGCACAGCGCCGCCAGTGATCGCGACCAGTACCTGCAGCGCCCTGACCTGGGTCGACGGTTGAATGAAGCCTCGGTCGAACAACTGCGCGAGCACGTAAAGGCCAACCCCGGCGGGGTCGATCTGGCTATCGTCGTGGCCGATGGCCTTTCTGCGCTGGCGGTGCATCGGCACACCCTGCCGTTTCTCAGCCGCTTTGAAGAGCAGGCCGCAGCCGATGGCTGGAGCAGCGCACCGGTGGTGCTGGTCGAACAAGGCCGCGTCGCGGTCGCCGACGAGGTCGGCCAGCTGCTCGGTGCACGCATGACAGTCATGCTGATCGGCGAACGACCGGGGCTGAGCTCGCCCGACAGCCTGGGCCTGTACTTCACCTTCGCGCCCAAGGTCGGCCTGACCGATGCTTATCGCAACTGCATCTCCAACGTGCGTTTAGAGGGGTTGAGCTACGGCATGGCCGCGCATCGCCTGTTGTATCTGATGCGCGAAGCGTGTCGGCGCCAGCTGTCGGGCGTGAACCTCAAAGACGAAGCCGAGGTACTGAGCCTCGACTCGTCAGACCCCAGCGCAAAACGCGGTAACTTTTTGCTCGGCGAACAGTAGTTATGACTGCTGGCGGCTGGATTGCGCTTTGCGCCTGCTTTGGGGCAGCATGGGCGCGAACGTTGTCGGCAACCTGTCGTTTGCCTAAATGGACTCTGAGGGCCGTACATGCGCATCATCAAGGCAACCCTGGCACATCTCGACCTGCTCAACCCATTGTTCGTCAAATACCGCGAGTACTACGGGCAACTGCCCTACCCGGACAGCTCACGCAGCTTTCTCGAAAAGCGCCTGCGGTTGGAGGAGTCGGTGATCTATCTGGCCTTCGCCGATGACGATGTCGACGACAGCAAGCTGCTGGGCTTTTGCCAGCTGTATCCAAGCTTCTCGTCGCTGTCGCTCAAGCGTGTGTGGATCCTCAATGACATCTATGTCGCCGAAGATGCCCGGCGAATGCTGGTAGCCGACCACCTGATGCGTGAAGCAAAGAAGATGGCCAAGCAAACCAACGCCGTGCGCATGCGCGTATCGACCAGCACCGACAATCAGGTCGCCATGAAAACCTACGAGTCGATGGGCTTTCGCGAGGACACCGAGTTCAAGAACTACACCCTGCCGATCAACTCGGATTGATCGCGCTGTGGCAGCGGCGTGCAGCCGCTGCTGCAGACACCAGCGCCACGGCCTTTGCCGCCGGCCGGTAATCCGCCGCTACAATCTCCCCGGGCACGATCCCAGCTTGTCCGTATAATCCCTTTTTTACATGTGTGAAAGTTTACCTACGCTCACACATGCGTAGCCGATTTCCGTCTTTGCGCGCCCGTTGTCGCGGGTCAAGAACACAGGTGCTGTACATGGATTTCAACCCGCTTGACCTCATCCTGCATCTCGATGCCTACCTTGATCTGCTGGTGAACAACTACGGCCCGTGGATCTACGCCATTCTCTTCGCGGTGATCTTCTGCGAAACCGGGCTGGTGGTGATGCCATTCCTGCCGGGCGACTCGCTGCTGTTCATTGCCGGTGCAGTGGCGGCCGGTGGTGGCATGGACCCGGTGCTGCTGGCCGGCCTGTTGATGGCCGCAGCGATCCTCGGCGACAGCACCAACTACGTGATAGGCCGCACGGCCGGTGAACGCTTGTTCAACAAGCCCAACTCGAAGATCTTCCGCCGCGACTACCTGCAGCGGACCCATGATTTCTACGACAAGCATGGCGGCAAGACCGTGACTCTGGCGCGCTTCCTGCCGATCCTGCGCACCTTTGCGCCGTTTGTCGCCGGCATCGCCCACATGCACTACCCGCGTTTCCTGACTTTCAGCGTGGCCGGTTCGCTGCTCTGGGTCGGCGGCCTGGTGACCCTGGGCTACTTCTTCGGCAACGTGCCGTTGATCAAGCAGCACCTGTCGCTGATGGTGGTGGTGATCATCGTCCTGTCGCTGGTGCCGATGCTACTCGGCCTGCTGCGTGGCCGCTTCGGTCGCGCGGCCAAGGCGCACTGATCGGCACATGTGGTCGTTACGCGCCTGGCGGCGCCGGCGCACCCTGGCGCGCTACCCAATCGACGCGCAGTTGTGGCAGGCCGTGCGCCAGCGCCTGCCGGTGCTCGATGGCATAAGCGCCGAGGAAGACCGCTGGCTGCGTGAGGCCTGCGTGCTGTTTCTGCATGCCAAACACCTGACCTGCCTGCCCGGGGTCGGACTGGATGACGAGCAGCGCCTGCTGCTCGCTGCCCAGGCGCAACTGCCGTTGCTGCACCTGGGCGACCTTGACTGGTATCAGGGTTTTCACGAGATCATCCTCTACCCCGACGACTTCAAAAGCCCCCAGCGCCACCGCGATGCCAGCGGCGTCGAGCACGTCTATGACGGCGAGCACAGCGGCGAAGCCTGGCAACAGGGGCCGGTCATTCTGGCCATGGACGGGGTGCTCGCCGGTGGCGGCTGGGAGGCCTACAACCTGGTGATCCACGAGCTGGCGCACAAACTCGACATGCTCAATGGCGATGCCAACGGCCTGCCGCCGCTGCACCACGGCATGCACGTCGGCGACTGGTCGGCTGCAATGCAGAGCGCCTACGACGACCTCAACCGCCAGCTTGATGCCAACCCGGATGCCGAGACCGCAATTGACCCGTATGCCGCGGAGAATCCTGCAGAGTTTTTCGCCGTCACCAGCGAATACTTCTTTAGTGGGCCTGACCTGCTACAACAGGCGTATCCGCAGGTCTATCAGCAATTGGTCCAGTTCTACCGGCAGGACCCGCTGGCCCGCCTGACCCGGCTGCAGGCCGAAGATCCGCAGTACTGCGCCAGTCAGCCCTGAGCTGGCCACACATCAGGCAGGGCGTGGCGTGCACTGGCGGAATATGCCTATAATCGCCGCCAATTTTCTGAACAGACACGGGGGCCCTGCCCAATGAGCTACAGCAAGATTCCGGCTGGCAAAGACCTGCCGAACGACATCTACGTCGCCATCGAAATCCCGGCTAACCACGCCCCGATCAAATACGAGATCGACAAGGACAGCGACACCCTGTTCGTCGATCGTTTCATGGCCACCCCGATGTTCTACCCGGCCAACTACGGCTTCATCCCCAACACCCTGGCCGACGACGGTGATCCGCTCGACGTGCTGGTCGTGACGCCGTACCCGGTAGCGCCAGGCTCGGTCATCCGCGCCCGTCCGGTCGGCGTGCTGAACATGACCGACGATGGCGGCGGCGACGCCAAGGTCATCGCTGTCCCGCACGACAAGCTGTCGCAGCTGTACGTCGACGTCAAAGAGTACACCGATCTGCCAGCGCTGCTGATCCAGCAGATCGAGCACTTCTTCGCGAACTACAAAGATCTCGAGAAGGGCAAATGGGTCAAGATCGAAGGCTGGGCCGGCGCCGATGCCGCCCGTGAAGCGATCACCAAATCGGTTGCTGCCTACAAGGGCTGAGCCGAACAAGTCTGAGCGGTGATGCCGTTCAGACCATGTGTCTAGGGGCGCTTTGCGCCCCTTTTCATGCCTACTCTTCCCTGCTGCAGACTCCCTCGCACAACATCCGTCCTAGGATCCGTCCTACAAACCCTCTGTTTTCCCACAACAAAATCAAACCCTCAGTTCATTTTCCTGCCGCTCTGGCCCCGTTAAACTTCGCCCATGACGACATCCGGCGACCGCCTCAAGGCACTCCTGCAAGAATGCGACCTGACCCCTTCCGATTTCGCCGCCCAGCGTTGCGTTACCCCCCAGCACGTCAACAATTGGTTCAAACGCGGTGTGCCTCTGGCACGCATGGACGAAATGGCCGATCTGTTCTGCGTGCACCGGCGCTGGCTGATGAACGGCGTAGGGCCCAAATACCACAGCGCCATCCTGCGCCAGAGCGGCGTCTGCGCCGAGGCAGTACACCAACCCACCTCGCTGCTCGACCTGGACGGCCGGCTGCTGCGGATCTTCCTGTACCGGCTGCACGGCAACCAGCTGTCACCTGACATGCAGGGCCACCTGACCCTGCCGGCACAGTCCCTGGAAACCCTTGGCGTGTTCCCTCAGCGAGCGATCTGCATGCTCATGCCCGCCGGCAACATGGCGCCGATGATCCCGCGGGACGCGATCATTGCCATCGACCGCGGCAGCACCCATGTAGTCGACGGCCAGACCTACGCCTTGCTGCACAACGGCCAGCTCAAGGTGCACAGTCTCAGCCTCGAGCACGACGACACCCTATGCCTGCACAGCCATGACCAGCGCAACTACGCGGTCGAGCGCTACACCTTGGCGCAACGTCAGGAGCAAGGGCTGGAAATCATCGGCTGGGTATTCCACTGGTCATATTTCAACCAGCGGGCCAGCTCCTGAAATACCCCGTGCAATTTTTTGCTGGGCATCGGCTGCCAGCCCTAGTATGCTTCGGCCCACATTACGCCCCACACCGGCCCAAGCCGCGTTGCAGAGGGCTCGGCGACGCCTGACACAGCCGTCTGCCTTCCTTTCATGGCCCTTGAGGTCATACCGTTTAAGGCGGTTGCGGCTTACCAAAAATGAGCCAAGATCGTCCCCGAGAAGCCGGCCACAAGCCGGCTTTTTAATTGTCCGAAATAATCCTATCCCATCCAAGAATCTTCCTGATAGCTTAGCCATTCCAGGGATTTCAGGCATTTCCCTGTCCGATGGTGTTCAACGCCATTTGACCTCATCCGACGATGAAGTGGGGGGACAGGTGGGGGGACAAAAGGGACGAGAGGGGAAATCCAACGGGACACCGTTGCGCTTTCTTCTCTCTGGCGGTCAAGCCAGTGACATTAGCTACGCCCAGCCAAAGTCTTTGATTTGAACATTTTGGTTCCATGTTCTAAAACTACTGAACGGAAGAGGTTTGCACTCAACATTACAAGAAGATCTTATGCGCCTACTACCACGTGCTGGAAAAAAAAGACTCCTCCAAATGGGAGCCCTGTCGCTTATAAGCTTGTCAATACAGCAAGCACATGCAGCTTGTGTTTTGACTCCAGGCACTGGTGACTCCACTTACATATGCGACAGTGGCAGCAGTCCTACTGGTCTTACGGACTTTACGGGCAGTAACACCCTGACCCTACCGACGGGCGGCACTGGCGCGATCAACGGCGATATCACATTCGGCGCTGGTACTGACTTTGTCGATATGAATTCTGGACGCGTTGTGGGAAGCATAACCCAGGGTGACGGAGCCGATCGTTTCCAGATCAGCTCGGGCACCGTGACCGGCGCAGTTTCCCAGGGCAACGGTATCGATGATTTCGTGATGAGCGGCGGGCAGATCCAGTCCCTGGCCCAGGGCGATGGACGCGATACGTTCCTGATGACTGGCGGCACCATCGTCGGCGCCTTCCAAGATGGCGACGTGGCCAGGCAAACCGGCGGCACCATCGGCCGGGTCGACATGAAGCTCGACAACAACATCTATGACATGTCCGGTGGGTCGATTCTCGGCAACCTGGTGACCGCTTTCGGGACCGATACGATCATCGTCTCCGGCGGCAACATCGGCGGTAATATCAGCACCAGTGGTGGCAACGACAGCATTACCGTGAGTGGCGGGGTCATCAATGGCGAGATCCGCGCCAGTGTCGGCAATGACACACTCAACTGGCTCAATGGCGGCCAGATCAAATCCGCGGTGCTGATGGGCGACGGTGACGACACCGCACTGCTCAGCGGCCTCAACGAAGGCCTGCTTGGCACCACGCCGTCGATTGACGGTGGCCTGGGCAACGACCAACTGACCTTAGACAACACCACCTCCAGCACCGCTGCACGCTACATCGGGTGGGAGACGGTCAACCTCAACAACTCGCGCTTCGACCTGGCCGCTGACTTTTTCCTCGGCGACAGTGCCAGCAATACCGGCACCTTCAACATCGATGGCAGCAGCACCCTGGGTGTTACCCAAGGCAGCATTCGGCCCTACACCGCAGGTGCCCTGGCCACCCTCAACAACGCCGGCACCGTCGACATGACCACCGGCAGCAACAGCGCCACGGACAGTCTGACGGTGTATGGCAACTACGTCGGCAACAATGGCCAGCTGTGGCTGCAATCGGTACTCGGTGACGACAACTCTGCCAGTGACAAACTGGTGGTTTCAAATGGGTCCATCAGCGGCAATACGCAACTGGCTGTGACCAACCTCGGCGGCGCCGGGGGCTTTACGCAGAACAACGGGATCGAGGTGGTGCAAGCGCTCAACGGCGCCACCAGCAGCAACGACGCCTTTTCCTTGAAAGGCTCGGTATCCGCCGGGGCCTATGAGTATCTTCTGTTCAAAGGTGGTGTAACCGCCGGCACGGAAAACAACTGGTACCTGCGCTCGTCGGTGGTCGCCGTGCAGCCACCGGTGGTGCCGCCAACGCCGCCCACACCATCGGTGATCGTGCCGGTGCCGCCCATCCCCCCGGTGCCGCCCGTGGTAGCGCCGGATGAACCGCCGGTGGAACCACCGACCTCGCAACCCGTCGCGCCGGTAGAGCCCCCTGCTCCTGCGCCCAGCCAGGTAGCGGCGGCAACCTCACCGGAGTCGGCAGCGAGCAACCCGGTGTTGCCTACCGCCATCGCCGGGGCCGAGCCGATTCCGTTGTATCGCCTGGAGGTCCCGGTGTACTCGGTGGTCGTGCCGGCCGCGCAACTGATGACGCTGCAAGCCCTGGGTACATTCCATGACCGCCAGGGCGAGCAAAGCCTGCTCAGTGAAACCGGGCCGGTACCGGCGGGCTGGGGCCGTGCCTATGGCAGTGACTTCAACAAAAGTTGGTCGGGCACGGTGTCGCCGAGTTTCGACGGTTCCATCAAGGGCTATCAAGTCGGCCACGACCTCTACGCCTTGGAGACCAGCGGCGGGCAGACCCAGCGTTTCGGCCTGTTCATCGGCCAAAGCCGTCTGCAAGGTGACATCAAAGGGTTTGCCGAAGGCTTCCAGGACCGACGCTCCGGGCGGGTCAAGCTGGATGGTGACAACTTCGGCGCCTACTGGACTCTCACCGCCCCCAAAGGCTGGTACGTGGACCTGGTGGCCATGGCCACGCGTCTCGACGGTGACAGCAAATCCGACCGTGGCGTGAAGATCGACAACAAGGGCCATGCCCTGGCGTTATCGGCGGAGGCCGGCTACCCGATTACCGTGTCCGAACATTGGGTGGTGGAGCCCCAGGTGCAGGTGATCAACCAGCAGATTGACATGGACAGCCAGCACGACGGCATCTCCAAGGTCTCATTCGACTCCCAGGATTACTGGACCGGCCGCCTCGGTGCACGCTTGAAGGGCCGCTACCTGGTGCAGAACATGCCAATCGAGCCGTATGTGCGGGCCAACGCCTGGCGCACGTTCGGTGGCAGTGACACGGTGACCTACGATGACGTGGACCGGATTAAAACCGATCACAAGTCATCCACTGCCGACCTCGGCGTGGGCGTTGTCGCCAAGTTGTCATCCACCGTCAGCGTGTACCTGGCGGCGGACTACCACACCCAGCTGGATAGCAATAAGCTGGAAGGTGTCAGCGGGACGGCCGGCCTACGGATGAGTTGGTAACCCCTCAATCGCCGGAGGCATAGTCATGCAAAATTTTGCGCAGACAAATAAGAAAGCACTGAATACAGTACTCAACTATACTTGCACTTAAATACAAAATAATTGAGCACCAGAACGACAATCAATACTAACTTTCTTACTGATAACTCAAAATCCTCCAGCATAGCTATAGTAAATTATAAGACACCAGAAACTACCAAGATATGCTTAGACTTATTGTACCAGCACGTGGACAGCTTCCCAACCGAAGCCGGTTGACGACGTAAGCGAGCTGGGCAACGCCATCCCTCGGCCTTTGCATCGGTGTTCTTCCTTGCGGTGGTAGCTGCTTGTCATTTCCCTTGGTATCAAAGGCGAGGTTCTCACGTGCTTCACAGTAAATACTCCCAATACCTTCCTCAGTTGTTGCGACCGAAGTAGTCAACTGGAAATTGACGCATTGCGCCGACAAGCTGCACGCCTCAGAAAATTGGGGGGACAGAATTAACGCCTGCTAAACATTGCAACAAAACAAAGAAAAAAGTAAAAAACAACTCCGGCCACAAGCCGGCTTTTTAATGCCCGCAATTCACCCGCCCTCCCGCAGGTAGCCCATGATGAAAATCGTCCCGCTGCTGATTACCCTCCTGTTCGGCCCCGTCGTCATTGGCCAGACGCTTGCAGCGCCACCTGTCCGCGAGCAGGCGGTCGATTCGAGCCGGCTGCAAAACGACAGTCAGGCCTATCGCTTCAGCACCTTCAGACTGGACTCCGACGATGGCAAGCGCCATTACCAACTGTGGGTCGGCCAACCCTACCGCCCGGCACCGGCTGCCGGCTACCCGGTGCTGTGGATGCTCGACGGCAATGCAGCGATGGCTGTGCTGCAACCGGGGCTGTTGGAGAAACTCGCCAACGGGCAAGCCCCACTGCTGGTAGCCGTGGGTTATCAGGGTGAGCAACGCATTGACCGAAACGCGCGCAGCTTCGATTACACGCCTACTATCGCAGGCCAGGCCGAACAGCTCGACCCGCTGACAGGTCTGCCCAGCGGTGGTGTCGACGCGTTTCTGGACCTGCTCAGCCAGCGCATGCGCCCGCTGGTCGCCAGCGTCGCGCCAATCGACACCAACCGGCAGACGCTGTGGGGCCACTCCTACGGCGGCCTGGCAGTCCTGCATGCGCTGTTTACCCGCCCAGGCGAGTTCAGCCAATACGCAGCCGCCAGCCCCTCGCTGTGGTGGCATGACGGTGCGATTGGACGTGAAGCGCATGGCCTGGAGCAGCGTCTTGGTCAGGCTCGACCGTCCCTGCTGTTGATGCGTGGCACAGCCGAACCAGCCAGCCCGCGCGGACAGCAGCAGGCGGATGCCGAGCGGCCGATGCGTGAGCTGGCGACCGAGCTTGGCCAGGTAAACGGCCTGCACGTCTCTTACCAACGCTTCGATGACCTGAGCCACGGAGCAATGCTGCCTGCATCGCTCGCGCATCTGCTGGAAACGCTTTCAAAGTAACCAGCAAACGGTGTGCTGCGTTATGGATGGACGTACTTGAGCACATACATGGACAAGGCGCGGAACACCTCAGCGGGAATCGTTGGCATCAGCGGGTGGGCTTTGGCCAATGTAGCGCAACACTTCTGAACCATTTTCTGGCGCACCTCTTCGCTTATCAGCCCAGCGTGAACGACTTGCGCATACTGCAGATAAGCGCATGGGGAGTTGGCCTTAGCATTGCGCAGGATGCCAAACTTAACGCCCAGATGTGGCACCTGAGCGAACGGCTGGCCCTTGAAGTCCGCCTGCGGCGTGAGCTCTGCATAGCTGTCGCAGGTACTGTGGCAGAGCACTTGGCGCTCCATGTTGGTCGGCAGGTCGCGCTGGTAGAGCGTGATTGCCGAGCCGGGCACTTGAGTGCAGGCATTCTCGAAGGCATCCAGAATCGCCTTGGCGTTGAATTGCGCCTCCTCGATCTGGGTCAATGACACCACTCGTTCAAGCTCGCTGCTTTCGATGCTTTTGACCACTCGATCAAGCGTTGCCCAATGGCTGAGTTCCTTCTGGCAGGCGATCATATGGACCTCGAAACGGTAGCCCGCTGCCGTTGCCGCCGGTGGGAATTTGGCAAATTCGATGTTATCCAGCGCCGACTCCATGATGATGTTGTACTTGTTGGCAAAGGCGTACGCGAACACTTTTTCGCCCAGTGCCCAGATGAACTTTTCGGTGTGCTCGTACACATGGAGCACACCCTGCGCCTGCATCTGCGCGTAACTGGGGTGCAACTCACGAAACGCTGGCAGGTATAGGCGTACGTAGTTCTCGTAGGACCCACTGGGTAGCAGGGTTTTTTCCAGCAGGAAGGTTTTGCCCGAGCCCTGCGCACCGGCGACGATCAGTATTTTCGGGCTCGGCAACTGGTGGTCGTCAGGGTCGAAATCACGTTGTACGTCGAACAGCGTCACGCTGAGTTGATCGAACGCTTTCTGCACATCGTCATCGCTGAATGGGTATTGACTGGTCATGCGCGTGTGCTCCTGGAGGATCAGCCCTACGTCGGGCGGGTCGACAGGCTGCGGCACGCTCGTCTTGCCCAGGCGGTAGATAATTGCTACCGGCGCCTGCGGCGAAAGTCGCAGGCACCCGCTTGCCAGCCCGGTGCCTCGGTGCTGTATGCTGAGCCGGTCTTCAGGGCGGGGTGCAAGTCCCCACCGGCGGTAAATCGAAAGATGAGCCCGCGAGCGCCCCGACCCGGTCGGGGGACAGCAGATCTGGTGAGATTCCAGGGCCGACGGTCATAGTCCGGATGAAAGAAGGCGTTTGGCAGGGGCCATCAGGTGCCCCTGTGCGCGCGTTTTGTTCGCCCCGAGACGTTCATCGATTTTTCACGAGGAGCGTTTCATGTCACCCAAGCACCAACAGCAATTCCCCAATGTTGCCGCCGCACTGGCTGCATTCCAGGCAGGCCGTCCGGTCCTGTTGCTCGACGACAATGACCGCGAGGACGAAGCGGACATCATTGCCGCCGCCGAAAACATCTCGCTGCAAACCATGGCCATGATGATCCGCGATTGCAGCGGTATCGTTTGCCTGTGCCTAGACGAAGCCACGGTCGACGCGCTCGAGCTGGCGCCGATGGTGAAGAACAACCAGGCCCGCCATGGCACCGGTTTCACCGTCACCATCGAAGCGGCCGAGGGCATTACCACCGGTGTTTCTGCGCATGATCGGATCACCACCATTCAGGCGGCGTTGAGCTCGAGTGCCGAGCAGCGCCATATCGTCAGCCCGGGCCATGTGTTCCCGCTGCGGGCGCGCAATGGCGGCGTGCTGACCCGCCGTGGTCACACCGAAGGCACAGTCGACCTGGCGCGCCTTGCCGGGCTGCGGCCGGCCGGCGTGCTGTGCGAACTGATGAACCCGGATGGCAGCATGGCCCGCGGCGAGCAGGTGGCCCTGTATGCCCGTGAAAACAGCATGCCGATGCTGACCATCGAGGAGTTGGCCCAGTACCGCGTGGCGCTGACCCAGATGGAAGCCGTCGCCGTCTGATCGCAACTGGCGCGAGGCGAGCCGTACATCCGGTTTGCCCTGCGCCAGCCTTGATGGCGCTAGCGCAAGCCTAGTGGCACTTTCAGAAACTGATACAAGCCCGCCGCACTCTTGCGATAGCCATCTGCGGTCAGGTGCACCAGATCACCCCGCGCCAGCCCCTGTGCCTGCCACGTTGCAATCGAGCACGGCCCACCCATGTAACCCTGCCAATCCCAGAACAGCGCCTTGTGCTTCTGCGCCAGCTGGCGCTGGATGCGCACAACTGCGGCCAATGGCTGCGGCTGCCGTGCTGCACAGCTGCGCGCCTTGCGCTGCTTGATCGAGTCCGGCGGGCCGACCAGCAGGATCGCGCTGCGCGGCATGTCCTGTCGCAAGCGCGTCAGGGTGGCATCCAGTTGCGTCTGGTACAGCGCCAGGTCGAGGGTGTCGTCAAACGCCTCGTTGGTGCCGTAGGCGAGGATCACCAGGTCGGGGCGCAGCGCCTTGAGGCTGTCTTGCCAACCTGGCTGCCACTTGTCGACCACCTCCAGGCGGGCGCCGTTGATACCCAACGCCGACAAGGTCACCCCGCTGTTCTTCTGCCCTTGGATGTACCAGCCACCGAGCAGTACGCCCTGGCTGGCCTGCAGGCTCATCTGCACGGGCAAGCCGAGGTTGGGGAAGGCCGGGCTCAGTTGCCACTTGCCGGCGGTGGCCGGGAGCATGCGCCGCTGCGTGCCATTGGCCACCAGCGTGCTGTTGCTGGCTGCCTGGTACAACGCCGAGATGCGATAGCGCTGGTGGTCATCATCACGCGCCTTGAGGGTGACCACCGGCTGCGCCGCTTGCGGGATGGACAAGTAACCACCCAACGGAAACTGGCTGCTCTGCTGGTTGCGCGCCGACACCAGCGTCCACTGCCGCGGCTCGCTGTTGATGATCACCCGGTCATGGCGGATGCCGGTCACGGCGGTGGCCGGCACCAGGCCAATGCCACCGTCACCGTAACGCGCCTGCAGCAACCGGCGCAGCTCGCCGCTGAACAAGTCTGCAGCGGTATGCGAGTCGCCCAGCTGGACAATCGCCACCGGCGCTCGGCCGGCGTTGCGCAGCTTGCCCGCGAGCAGGCTGACATTGCCGTCCCGGGTCGGGCTGGGGTTTTTTGCCTGTTTGACCGGCTGCGGCTGTGGCGGCGCGGTTACCCCAGCGCTGCAGCCTTGCATGCTGCTGATCAACAGGGCCAGGCCCAGCAAGTGACGCCATGGGCGCATATCAGTGTCCTGTAACGGTCAGGCCAGCAAAACTGATCAGCGACAGTACCTGTGCAGCGATCATTTTCTGGCCGGTAATGGTGAAGTGCACACCGTCGTCGTAGCGCACCTTGACCCGCTTGCCTTCCGGCGTTTGCACGGTGAAGGAGAACTGTTCATCGGGGTAACCCAGAAACGGGTTGGCGGACACGAAGTGCTGGCCGAACAGCGCCGTCTGTTGTTGGTACAAGCCACTCAGGTAAGCCATTGCAGCAGACAGCCGCGGCTGGTTCATGTTCGGTGGCCCGACCCAGATTACCTGCACATTTCGCGCACGGGCCTGTTCGAGGATAGCGTCGATCCGGGCACGGTAGGCCAGCTCCCATTCCACTGACTTGAAGCGCAGGAACGGCTTGCCCTTGCCTTGCGGCATGTCCCAAGGATCGTTGGGGCCGAGGAACACCACCATCAGGCGGATGTTCGGCTCCCGCGCCAGCGTGTCGGCCACGGTTTGCGGCCAGTTGAAAAAGCCCGGATAAGCCAGGCCGGTACTCTGCCGGCTGAGGTTGACGGTGTTGATCTGGTAACGCTTGCGCAGGCTGTTGGCCAGGTGAGGGGCGACCCCTTGCATCAACGAGTCACCGACCAGAAACACCTGGTCACCGGCGGCCAGAACCACGCTGCTAGCGGTTTGCGCCAATGGCACTGGCGCCTGCTGGATAACCGGCAGCGGCGCACTTGCGCCAGGCTCGGCCAGCCTGTGCACGGGCTCGGGCCTGGCCGCAGGCAGCGGTTGTTCAAGATCGACTGTCACCACCGGCATGCTCGGCGCCAGCACAGTTGTGGCTGGCGCCGCGCCCCCCTGCTTGTCGCTCTCCAGGCTGGCGATGAAACTGTCACGCGCCGCGCCCAACGCTGTGGTCAGGCTGGCCCCGAAGCGCCAGGCCGGCGCTTGCCCAACCAGCGGCAGCTCGCAGCTCTGGTGATATTTTTGTTGGCAGTAGAGCTTGATCGAGTCCTGGTTGAGCCAGAACAAGATGCCCATCACCACCACGATCGCGTAAAGCGCCTTGGCCGCGTCCAGCTGCACGCGCAGCAATTGCCCTGAATTAGAAGCTGGCATAAATGAACCCCGGTACGCCCGACTGCGAGGCGAAGATGATCAACGACACGAACAGCGCCAACGGCACCGGGTACAACTGCCACGGCAGGCGTTGGCTGGCCGCCAGGCTGCGCTCGAGCAGCTTGAGCAACTGTGGATAAATGGCCAGATACAGCACGCAGGCAAGGATCAGCACGCCGCTGGGCGAGTTCAGCCCGGCCAGGCTGACATGGGCGATATCCGCCAGCATCTCCAGGGCGCCGTCGAGGGTCGGGCTGCGGAAGAAGATCCAGGCAAACGCCACGTAGTGGAAGGTCAGCAAGCGCGCCAGCAGGCCCGCTCCTGGCACGCGGGCAAAGCCAGGCGCCGATTGTGCGAACAGCTTGTAGATCGCCAGGCCAATTCCGTGCAGCGCGCCCCAGATGAGGAAGTTGGCGCTGGCGCCGTGCCACAAGCCGGACACCAGCATGGCCAGCAACATGTTCAGGTTGCCGCGCCAGGCGCCCTGGCGGTTGCCGCCCAGCGGGATATAGACATAGTCACGAATGAACCGCGACAGACTGATATGCCAACGCCCCCAGAATTCCTTGAGATTGTGCGCAGCGTAGGGTGCGGCGAAGTTGTCCGGCAGGCGGAAGCCCAGCAGCAGGGCAATGCCGGTGACCAGATTGGTGTAGCCGCTGAAGTTGAAGTAGATCAGCAGGCTGTAGCCATACACGCTCAGCAACACCTGCTCGGGGCTGGCACTGCCCGGAGTGTCGAACACCGGATCGACCCACTCGCTGCCAAGCCAGGCGCTGAGGAAGAACAGCTTGACCACCGCCATGGCGATCAGCCCCAGCGCCCGCTGCGGCTCCAGCACCTGACGCATCGCCTCGGGGCGAATCTGCGGCAGCATGTGCAGGGCCCGATTGACCGGACCGGCCACCAGGCTTGGGAAAAACGCCAGATACAGGGCAAGGTCCAACGGCGCCGCCGTGCTCAGCTCGCGACGGTTGATCGAGACCAGGTAACTGACCGAGTGAAAGGCATAGAACGACAGCCCGATCGGCACCAGCAGTTCGACGATGGGCAACGACACATCAAGGCCCAGCGCACCCAGGGCGTTTTGTGCGCCGCTGACGAAGAACTCCTGATACTTGAATAGATAGAAGCAGCCCAACACCAATGTCAGCAGCAAACCGCTGATGAACCAGCGCCCGGGATAGCGCGCCGCGAGCAGCCCGAGGGCGTACACCAGCACGCTGTAACCGAGCAGGATATACAGCGACTGCAGGCTGAAGCTGGCCACCAGGCCATAGCTCGCCGCCAACAGCAGTGCGTTCTGCAGACGCAGGCTCCAACACAGGCTCCAGTAGAGCAGGAAGAACAACGCAAAGCAGAGGCCAAATTCGATCGAAAGGAAGCTCACAACGTAATCCGTTACGTGACGTGGAGAAAGGGGCGGTAAAGCACCGGAATAGAGCGCGCGGGATTATGTCAGAGGGACCAGAGGGCGACAATTGGACAAGTCTGTAAAACGCAAGATGAGCACACCAAGGTAAATGCTACAAAATGCGACAGCATTTATTGCATGCCAGTAGGTCCGCTCACGCCCGTCCAATTTGCTCCGCATGCCTGCCTCTGCTAGTGTCGCGCCGTTAAGATCGCCACCGAGACCGTCGCCATGGCCCGCAAAAAAACCTCCATCGATTTCGAGCAATCCCTCGCCGACCTGCAAACCCTAGTCGAGCGCCTGGAGAACGGTGAACTGTCGCTGGAAGAGTCGCTGGCCGCCTTCGAGCAAGGCATCGCCCTGACCCGTGACTGCCAGGGCGCGCTCGCCCAGGCCGAACAAAAGGTGCAGATTCTGCTCGAGCGCGACGGCGAACTTGCCGCGCAGCCGTTCGACGCCGAGCCCGAAGCATGATCAAAGCCTATCAGGCCAGCTGCCAGGCCCGCGTCGACGCTGCCCTCGAACCGCTGCTGCAAGCGCCTGCCGAACAATTGCAGCGCCTGTATGCGGCCATGCGCTACAGCGTGATGAACGGTGGCAAGCGCGTGCGGCCATTGCTCGCCTATGCCGCCTGCGAAGCCTTCGGCACGCCGGCCGAGCAGGCCAACGGCGCAGCCTGTGCGGTCGAGCTGATCCACGCTTATTCGCTGGTTCATGATGACCTGCCGGCGATGGACGATGACGACCTGCGCCGCGGTCAGCCGACCACCCACAAGGCGTTTGACGAAGCCTGTGCGATTCTTGCCGGCGACGGTTTGCAGAGCCTGGCCTTCACCGCCCTGCTCGACCCGGGCCTGAGCCCGCAAGCCGACTCGATCCGCCTGGCCATGGTGCAAACCCTGGCCAACGCTGCCGGCCCTGCCGGCATGGTCGGCGGCCAGGCCATCGACCTCGGCTCGGTCGGGGTCAAGCTGGATCAGCAGGCGCTGGAATACATGCACCGGCACAAAACCGGTGCCTTGATCGAAGCCAGTGTGCGCCTTGGCGCCCAGGCCAGCGCCCGCGCCGATCAAGCACAGCTGGATGCATTGCAGGTGTATGCACGCGCGGTTGGCCTGGCCTTCCAGGTGCAGGACGACATTCTCGATGTCGAGAGCGATACCGCGACCCTGGGCAAACGCCAGGGTGCTGACATAGCCCGTGACAAACCAACATACCCGGCCCTGCTGGGGCTGGACGCAGCCAAAGCCTATGCAGGCGAACTGCGTGACCAGGCCCTGGCGGCGCTGAGCGGCTTTGGCGAGCACGCCGAACCCCTGCGTGCGCTGGCCCGCTATATCGTCGAGCGCCGCCACTGACAGTACTGGCAGTACCCGCTCGCGTTGCATTGGCAGCGCGGCGGCTGAACCTGTGTGAATGGGCAGTTTGCCGAACAATGGGGTAAACTGCCGGGTCTTCAAACCTATAACGACTCGCCTGATGCCCACGACGTTTCAAGAGATCCCCCGCGAACGCCCGGCCACTCCGCTGCTGGACCGCGCCGACACGCCCGCCGGCCTGCGCCGCCTGGCCGAAGCCGACCTGGAGAACCTGGCCGACGAGTTGCGCCAGGAGTTGCTCTATACCGTAGGCCAGACCGGCGGGCACTTTGGTGCCGGCCTCGGTGTGATCGAGCTGACCGTAGCCCTGCACTACGTGTTCGATACCCCCGATGATCGTCTGGTCTGGGACGTCGGCCATCAGGCATATCCGCACAAGATCCTCACCGGCCGTCGCCAGCGCATGCTCAGCCTGCGCCAGAAGGACGGCATCGCCGCCTTCCCGCGTCGCTCCGAGAGCGAGTACGACACCTTTGGCGTCGGCCATTCCAGCACCTCGATCAGCGCTGCGCTGGGCATGGCCATCGCCGCCCGCCTGCAAAACAGCGCGCGCAAGTCGATTGCTGTGATCGGTGACGGCGCACTGACCGCCGGCATGGCCTTCGAGGCGTTGAACCACGCCCAGGAAGTCAACGCCGATATGCTGGTGATCCTCAACGACAACGACATGTCGATCTCGCGCAACGTCGGTGGCTTGTCCAACTACCTGGCCAAGATCCTCTCCAGCCGCACCTATGCGAGCATGCGCGAAGGCAGCAAGAAGGTCCTCTCGCGCCTGCCCGGCGCCTGGGAAATCGCCCGCCGTACCGAAGAGTACGCCAAGGGCATGCTGGTCCCTGGCACCCTGTTCGAAGAGCTCGGCTGGAACTACATCGGCCCGATCGATGGCCACGACCTGCCGACCCTGATCGCCACCTTGCGCAACATGCGTGACCTCAAGGGCCCGCAGTTCCTGCACGTGGTGACCAAGAAGGGCAAGGGTTTCGCCCCGGCCGAGGTCGACCCGATCGTCTATCACGCCATCACCAAGCTCGAACCCGCCGACAAGCCAGTGGTGCCGCAGCAAGCCAGCGGGCCGAAGTACTCGGCAGTGTTCGGCCAGTGGCTGTGCGACATGGCGGCTGCCGACCCGCGGCTGGTGGGTATCACCCCGGCGATGAAAGAAGGCTCCGACCTGGTTGCGTTCAGCGAGCGTTACCCCGAGCGCTATTTTGACGTAGCTATCGCCGAACAGCACGCGGTGACGCTGGCTGCCGGTATGGCCTGTGAAGGCGCCAAGCCGGTGGTGGCGATCTACTCGACCTTCCTCCAGCGTGGCTACGATCAGCTGATTCACGACGTGGCCGTGCAAAACCTCGATGTGCTGTTCGCCATCGACCGCGCCGGCCTGGTCGGCGAAGACGGCCCGACCCACGCTGGCGCTTACGATCTGTCGTACCTGCGCTGCATCCCCGGCATGCTGGTGATGACCCCGAGCGACGAGAACGAGCTGCGCAAGATGCTCAGCACCGGCCATCGTTACAACGGCCCGGCTGCCGTGCGTTACCCTCGCGGGACCGGCCCGAACACGCCGATCAGTGCCGACCTCGAGCCCATCGAGATCGGTAAAGGCGTGATTCGCCGTCAGGGCAAAACCGTGGCCTTGCTGGTGTTCGGCGTGCAACTGAGCGAAGCCCTGCAAGTGGCTGAAAAGCTCGATGCGACCGTGGTCGACATGCGTTTCGTCAAACCACTGGACGAGGCCCTGGTGCTGGAACTGGCGGCCAACCACGAGCTGCTGGTGACCATCGAGGAAAACGCCATCATGGGCGGCGCTGGCGCTGCGGTTGGCGAATTCCTCAGCCGCGAAGCGGTGCTCAAGCAATTGCTGCACCTGGGGCTGCCAGACACCTACGTTGAGCACGCCAAACCTGCGCAGATGCTGGCTGAATGTGGGCTGGACGCGGCTGGCATCGAAGTTTCGGTGCGGGCCCGGATGGTCAAGCTCGGCTTGTGATTGCTGGGGCCGCTTTGCGGCCCCAAAGCGCCGTACGGAACCGTCATGAAACTCGCAACCCTGGCCACCCTCCTCTCCCTCCCCAGCACCCTGCTCGCCGCCGAACCCAGCCGCGATGACGCCCTGAAGCTGCCAGACGTACTGATCAGCGCCAGCCGCCAGGTCGAATCGCGCACCAGCACCGCCGCCGCCAATACCGTGTTCACCCGCAGCGACATCGACCGCCTGCAACCCTCCAGCGTGACTGACCTGCTGACCCGCGTGCCCGGGGTGCAGGTTGCCCCCACCGGCGGACGCGGCAGCCTGCACGGGATATTCATCCGCGGCACCAAGGCCGCCCAGAGCCTGGTACTGGTCGATGGCGTGCGCATTGCCAATGCCACCTCCGGCGACAGCGGCCTACAGTTTCTCGACATCGATCAGATCGAGCGCATCGAAGTGCTGCGCGGCTCGCGTTCGGCGGTGTACGGCAGCGATGCCATCGGCGGAGTCATTCAGATCTTCACCCGACGCAGCGGCGGCCCCGGCCTGCAGCCACGTCTGCGCGTTGCGGCCGGCAGCAACCAGACCTGGCAGCGCAGTCTGGGCTTGTCTGGGGGCAGCGACGCGACCCGCTTCAACCTCGGTGTCAGCCTCGACGAAACCGCCGGCATCGACTCGACCGGGCTGTCGCTGGCCAGCGATGGCGACCATGATGCCTACCGTAACCGTTCGCTCAACCTGAGCCTCAGCCACACGTTCAAAGAGCGCTTCGAGGCGGGCCTGAACCTGCTCGACAGCCAAGGCCGCAGTGAATACGACAACCCGTTCGGCCGTTATGACTTCGCCAGCGGCCAGACCTTCGGCCAGCAGCCCTACACCGACTTCAACGTCAGCAGCCTGGGCAGCTATTTCGATGCACAGCTGAGCGATGTTTGGCATTCGCGCCTTGAGCTGGCACACAGCGAGAACCGCGACGACAAACGCGACAAGTTCAGTGACGAGCGCTTTGTGTTCAACACCTACCGCGACCAACTGACCTGGCAGAACGACCTGACCCTGAGCGAGCAGCACGCGCTGCTGCTGGGTGGTGACTGGTATCAGGACCGCGTGCACGCCAATACCGAGCTGGATCAGGACAGCCGCTGGAACCGTGCCGCATTTGTGCAGCATCGCTATCAGGGTGAGCACTTCTCCAGCGAGCTTGGCGTGCGCCGTGATCAAAACCAGCAGTTCGGCGGCCAAACAACCTGGAGCGCCAGCCTGACGTTACCGGTCAATCAGGCCAACGATGTGCTGCTGTCATACAGCGAAGGCTTCCGTGCGCCGACCTTCAATGACCTGTATTACCCGTCGTACAGCAATCCCGACCTCAAGCCTGAGCATTCCAAGACCGTCGAGCTGCAGTGGCGCAGCCAGCTCGGCAGCGACAGCCAGCTGGAGGCGTCGCTGTACCGCACCGAACTGAGCGATGCGATCATCTTTGGCCAGGGCTCGATCCCGCGCAACGTTGCCAGCGCTCGGATCAACGGTGCCGAACTCGCCCTCAAACAGACGTGGGGGGCCTGGCACAGCCAACTCGGCTTGGCCATGATCGACCCGCGTGACCGCGACAGCGGCCACACCCTCGCCCGCCGCGCACGCCGCACGCTGAGCCTGGATCTGGACCGCCAGTACGAGCGCTTCGGCGTGGGCGCCAACTGGCAAGCCGTCAGCAGCAGCTTTGATGACGAAGCCAACCGCAACAGATTGGCCGGCTATGGCTTGCTCGGCCTGCGCAGTAGCTGGGCCGCGAGTGATGAACTAAAGCTGGAGCTGAAGCTGGATAACCTGTTCGACAAAGGCTACAGCCGCGCGCTCTACAGCTACGACAACAGCGCCTACGCCTACCGCGAAGAAGGCCGCCGCTGGCTGTTCAGCGCGACCTGGACGCCGGCATTGTAGCGTCGAGCAAGGCGCATAGCTTGGCGGTAGCTTCGATCATCTGCCCGCTTGGGCGCTCCAAACCGTTGTCCGGCAGCACCAGCAGGTGACCGCCAGCCGTGGCCTTGAGCTGCGGCCAGGCCCGCCAGCTCGCCAGTTGGGCCTGGTCGCCCGCGACAATCACATCAGGGTTGCGCGCCAGCACCGACTCCACACTAACCAACGGCGCCGGCTGCGGCAGGTCGGCGAACACGTTGCGCGCGCCACATACACTCAGCGCATCGCTGACGATCTGCTTGCCGCCCAAGGTATACAGCGGCTTGTCCCAGACCTGATAGAACACCGTCAGCGGCTGCTCGCGATGGTAGCGTTGCCGCAGCTCTTGCAGGCGCTGGCGCAAGCCCGCCGCGTAGCGCTGGCCCTGTTCGGCCCGGCCGATACGGCTGGCGATGGCTTCGATGTGGCTGAGCAACTGCTCGAGCGTGGCCACTTCGCCATCGTAGCTGGCGATGCCCAGCCGGCGCAGTTGCTCGCGCTGGGCGGGGGCCACGGCGCCGGGCCACAACAACAGCAAGTCCGGCCGCAGGCTGAGCAGGCGCTCCATGTCCAGTTGGCCCTGGCGACCCACCGACGGCAGCTGACGCAGCGCCGCTGGCCGCTCGCCGCCGTCGAGCACGCCCACCAGCAGGTCATCGGTGTGCAGTTCGAGCATGATTTCGCTCATCGACGGCGCCAGGCTGACCACCCGCAGTGGCTCGGCGGCAACGGTGCTGCCGAGCATCAGCAGCAGGCAGCAGAGCAGCCGCATCAACCCAGCTGACGCGGGATGCGATAGAGGTACAGGATCACCACGGTGGACAACGCCAGCAGCACCTGGGGCACTGCCTCCAGCCCGACCAGCACCGACAGTGCGGCGACCCAGGCGGGGATGCAGGCGTACAGCATGGCCAGGCGGCGTACCCGCGCCAGCTCGATCCAGGCCGCGGGCTCTTCGACGCTGCCGAGCACCTTGCTGGTGTGGATCAACGCGCGCTTGTACGCGGCAAACCGAGCGAGGCTGAGAAACATGGTCGCGGCGCCGGCGATGAACAGCGGCATCGCCAGCACCGGAATCAGGCCGTCACCGCCGCCAAACGCCCAGGCCATGATCGGCAGCGGCAGCAAGCCCAGCGCCAGGTACTGCCACCAGGTCAGGGCCAGCCGTCGCTTGACCTCGCTGCGGGTCACGCCTGCGGCACCTCACCCTGGTGCTCGTTGCCCATCATGTGGCCGAGCTTGCCGGCCTTGGTCGCCAGGTAGTGGCTGTTGTGCGGGTTGTGACCGGTGTGCAGCGGCACGCGTTCGGCAACGTTGATGGCCATGGCCGTCAGCGCCTTGACCTTGCGCGGGTTGTTGGTCATCAGGCGCAGCGACTTGACGCCCAGGTGCTCGAGCATCGGCAGGCAGATGCCATAGTCGCGCTGGTCGGCGGCAAAGCCCAGGCGCTCGTTGGCCTCGACCGTGTCGGCGCCGCCATCCTGCAGCTCGTAGGCGCGGATCTTGTTCAACAGGCCGATACCGCGGCCTTCCTGACGCAGGTACAACAGCACGCCGCGGCCTTCGCGGGCAATCGCCTGCAGCGCAGCTTCAAGCTGCGAACCGCAGTCGCAGCGCTGGCTGAACAGCGCATCCCCAGTCAGGCACTCGGAGTGCAGACGCCCGAGCACCGGCTCGCCATCAGCGATATCACCCAGGCTGAGCACGACGTGCTCGCGGCCCGTGGCTTCGTCAAGAAAGCCATGCATGGTGAAGGTCGCAAAAGGAGTCGGAAGTTTCGAGGCGGCAACAAAGACGACGGGCACGTTGTGCTCCTGATTAGTAACTTGGAATTTCACGTGGGCCGATTGTATCAGCAGGCTGACAAGCGTGCGCACGGTGAATACCGTCGGTTAAGATCGAAAGGTTCGATGCTTAGCGAGGATGTGCTCAGCGAGGCTGGCTGTCGGCAGTGAACGGATAGGGCTGCTTCCACTTCTTGAAGACCGCTTCCAGCTCGCCGCTGCGCACCAGTTGCTGCATGCGTTGGTCAAACAGCGCACTCAGCGCCTTGCCTTGCTCACTGCGAGCAAAGGCAAGATAGAGCGGCAATTCTGCTACATGAGTGCGGCGAAAGCTGTCCGGCTTGGGCGCCTGGGCCTGGACGTACTCGACTTCTGTAAGTGAATCGACATAGAAGTCGACCCGGTTATGCTCGAGCATCGGCAGAATCCCTTCGCGGCGCTGGATTTCCCTGAACTCATGAACATTCGGCAAGTAACTGCCGTAGTCGTAGCCGCGCACCCAGGCCAGGCGATAGTCGCCGATATTGGCGGGGGTCGGCACGGGCTTGCTGGTCAGGCCCAGCGCGTAGATATGATCGACATCGAAGTGCCAGCGTGGGTAGAGGTTGTCGTCGCTCTCCTGCTTGTAGGAGCCGACCCAGGCATCCGCCTCGCCACGTTTGACCAGGCCAATGGCACGGCTATAGGGCGCGCTCTGGATGGACACCCTGACCCCGGCGGGCTCGAACACCTGGCGCAGCACATCCCACGCCAGGCCAGTGCCGTCGGCGTTGGTGTAGTCGAGCCAGTCTTCACTGACCAGATGGATCTGGCCCAACTGAGGCTTGTCGCTGGCGTTGGCAACAGCGCCGCCAAGCAGCATCAGCAACAGCAGCACCGTCGTCCTTAACCCCATCTGCCACTCCCGTATCAGGCTACCGCCCAAACTAGAACCTGCATGCCCAGCCAGGCGAACACACCGGCGAGGATATCGTCGAGCATGATGCCGAATCCACCATGCACATGTTTGTCGATCCAGCGAATCGGCCACGGCTTGAGGATGTCGAAGAAGCGGAACATGAGGAACCCGGCCAGCAACCACTGCCAACCCTCCGGCACCAGCCACAGGGTGATCCACATACCGACCATTTCGTCCCAGACAATGCCTTCATGGTCGTGAACGCGCAAGTCGGTGGCGACCTTGCCGCACAGCCAGAAGCCGAACAGCATGGTCATACCCAGCAGCAGCCAGTAGCCCCAGTCGGGCAACATCTGCCACAGCGGAATGAACGGCAGCGCCACCAGCGAGCCCCAGGTGCCGGGGGCCTTGGGCAAAGTGCCGGAACCGAAGCCAAAGGCGATGAAGTGCCACGGGTTGCGCCAGACCGAAGGCGGAACGAACTCCGCAGGCACCTGATTGGGGTGGTCGGTCACGGTGTCTCCCTAAAATGTTGATAGCCGCGTTGTCGCGGGGTGATGTCCTGGCCGTGTTCGTCGCGCAAAATCACGCCTTCGCCAGCCACTGCCCGGCCGATGACATGCACCGCCAGGCCAGCGTCGCGCAGCGCGGGCAGTTGCTGCGCGGGCAAGGTGAACACCAGGACATAATCGTCGCCACCGGTCAGCGCCGCCTGGCGGGCTGCCGCAGGCCCTGAAAAAGCCACTAGAGCAGGTGACACTGGCACCTGGGCCAGGTTCACCTCGAGCGCCAGCCGGGATGCCTTGGCGATATGACCACAGTCGGCCAACAAGCCATCGGAGATATCCAGCGCCGCGGTGGCCTTGCCGCGCAGGGCCTGGCCCAAGGCCAACTGCGGCGAAGGTGACCAGTACTGTGCCAGCAGCGGCGCACTGATCTCGACCGCCGCTTCGCGCTCGCCCAGCACCAACGGCAAGGCGCCGGCGGCATTGCCCAGCTCGCCGCCCACACAGAGCAAGTCACCCACCTGCGCGCCCGAGCGCAGCAGGGCCTGCCCGGCCGGAACCCGGCCAAACACAGTCATGGTGATACTCAGTGGGCCGCGGGTGGTGTCGCCGCCAATCAGGCTCAGGCGGCAATGTCGCGCCATGCGATCGAGGCCTTCGGCATACGCCTTGAGCCACTGTTCGCTGACCTCGGGCAAGGTCAGCGCCAGGGTAAAGCCGACGGGCGTGGCGCCCATGGCTGCCAGGTCACTGGCTGCTACGGCCAGCGAGCGCTGGCCCAGTAGCGAGGGGTCGCAGGCGTACGGAAAATGCACGCCGGCGACCAAGGTATCGGTAGACACTGCCAGCTGCGCGGCAGCCGGCAGGTCAAGCAGGGCACAGTCGTCGCCGATCCCCAACGCAACACCTGCGCCGCCCTGCGCACAGGGCGCGGCGGCGAAGTAATGACGGATCAGCTCGAACTCACCCATGGCTGGTCAGCGCCGCAATCAGCGCTTGAACGCCTTGACTTCCGCTTCACGGACCTGCGGCGCCAGCTTGTCGAGTACACCGTTGACGAACTTGTGGCCGTCGGTGGCGCCGAAGATCTTGGCCAGTTCGACGCCTTCGTTGATCACGACCCGGTAAGGTACGTCAACGCGCATCAGGAACTCCCAGGTGGAGAGGCGCAGAACCGCCAGTTCAACCGGGTCGAGCTCTTCCAGCGGGGTGTCCAGGCAAGGCTTGAGCGCGGCATCGATGTCGTCTTTCTTCGCCGGAACCCCGTGCAGGATCTCGCGGAAATAAGCGCCGTCGATGTCGGAGAAATCGTTGTCGACGCGGAACTGCGCCTCGATTTCATTCAGCGATTGCTTGGCCATGTGCCACTGATACAGCGCCTGGGTCGCGAGCTTGCGTGCTTCGCGACGCTTGGCGCTTTTCGATGGTTTGCCAGCATCCGCAGGTTTAGGATCGCGCGGGTTGAAACGATCGCTTTCGTCGCTAATCACTTGGCCTCCAACTGCGCCAGCAGGCTGACCATTTCCAGGGCGGACAGGGCAGCTTCAGCGCCTTTGTTGCCGGCTTTGGTGCCGGAACGTTCGATGGCCTGCTCGATCGAGTCGACAGTCAGTACGCCGAACGCGACTGGCACACCGAACTCCATCGACACCTGGGCCAGGCCCTTGGTGCATTCGCCCGCAACGTATTCGAAGTGCGGAGTACCACCACGGATCACGGCGCCCAGGGCGATGATCGCGTCGTAAGCGCCCTGCTGGGCGACTTTCTGTGCAACCAGCGGGATTTCGAAGGCGCCAGGAGCACGGATGATGGTGATGTCGCTTTCGCTGACGCCATGGCGTACCAGCGCATCAACGGCACCGCTCACCAGGCTTTCGACGACGAAGCTGTTGAAGCGGCCAACCACCAAAGCATAGCGACCTTTGGGGGCGATGAAGGTACCTTCGATGGTCTTCAGGGTCATTGCGGTGTTCTCATTTTAAAGAGCGAGGCCGCCCCAGGCGGCCTGCAGGAGGGTTTGGACACGAGCGCCAGGGCGATAGGCGCGCCTGTGTCACTCAGAGGGCACGTATTCTACAACTTCCAGATCGAATCCGGATATCGCATTGAACTTCATCGGCGAGCTCATCAGGCGCATCTTGCGCACACCGAGGTCACGCAGGATCTGCGAACCGGCGCCAACCGTGCTGTAGGTGCTCGGCGTCTTGGCCTGGGTTTCGCCGGCGCTTTCGCGGATATGCGCCAGCACCACGTCGCCATCCAGCGGGTGACCGAGCAGCAGCACCACGCCGCTGCCGGCCTCGGCCACGGCGCTCATGGCGGCGCGCAGGCTCCAGCGGCCGGGCTGCTTGACCATCAAGAGGTCGCGCAGCGGGTCCATGTTATGCACCCGCACCAGGGTCGGTTCTTCGGCGCAGATCTTGCCCAGGGTCAGTGCCATGTGCACATCGCCTTCGACCGAATCACGGTAGGTGACGAGGTTGAACTGGCCCAGTTCGCTGTCCAGTGGCTGCTCGCTGACCCGCTGAACGGTACGTTCGTGGATCATGCGGTAGTGGATCAGGTCGGCGATGGTGCCGATCTTCAGGCCGTGCTCGGCGGCGAACACTTCCAGCTCGGCGCGACGCGACATGGTGCCGTCGTCGTTCATCACTTCGCAGATCACCCCGCTCGGCTCGAACCCGGCCATGCGCGCCAGGTCACAGGCCGCTTCGGTGTGGCCAGCGCGGGCCAGGGTGCCGCCAGGCTGGGCCATCAGCGGGAAGATGTGGCCAGGGCTGACGATATCGTCTGCCTTGGCATCCTTGGCTGCCGCGGCCTGCACGGTGCGCGCACGGTCGGCTGCGGAGATCCCGGTGGTGACGCCTTCGGCGGCTTCGATCGAGACGGTGAACTTGGTGCCGAAGCCCGAGCCATTGCGTGGCGCCATCAGCGGCAGCTTGAGGGTCTCGCAGCGCTCGCGGCTCATCGGCATGCAGATCAGGCCACGGCCGTGCTTGGCCATGAAGTTGATGTGCTCGGGCTGGCAGCACTCGGCGGCCATGATGATGTCGCCTTCGTTCTCGCGGTCTTCGTCATCCATGAGGATGACCATCTTGCCTTGGCGGATGTCTTCGACCAGCTCTTCAATACTGTTGAGCGCCACGCGGCACCCCCTTCTCGATCAGGATTTCAGGTAGCCGTTGGCGGCCAGGAAGCTTTCGGTGATGCTACTGCCCTTGCTCGGTGCGGCAGCCTTGTCACCCAGCAGCAGACGCTCCAGGTAACGGGCCAGCAGGTCGACCTCAAGGTTCACCCGACGCCCGCTGCGGTAGTCGGCCATGATGGTTTCGGACAGGGTATGCGGCACGATGGTCAGCTCGAATTCGGCGCCATCGACCTCATTGACCGTCAGGCTGGTGCCGTCGACGGTGATCGAGCCCTTGTGGGCAATGTACTTGGCCAGCTCCTTGGGTGCGCGCACGCGGAACTGGATCGCGCGGGCGTTATCGCTGCGCGAGATGATTTCGCCGACGCCGTCGACGTGGCCGCTGACCAGGTGGCCGCCCAGGCGGGTGGTCGGGGTCAGGGCTTTTTCCAGGTTGACCGGGCTGCCGCTTTTCAGGTCGTTGAATGCGGTGCAGTCGAGGGTTTCGCGGCTGACGTCAGCCCAGAAGCCGTCGCCAGGCAATTCCACCGCAGTCAGGCAGACGCCATTGACGGCAATGCTGTCGCCCAGTTTGACGTCACCCAGGTCGAGCTTGCCGGTCTGGACGTAGACACGCACGTCACCGCCCTTGGGGGTCAGGCTGCGGATGGTGCCGATCGATTCGATGATGCCGGTGAACATTGGGTTCTCCTCGGAAACTGGGCGGCGTTGGGCCAGCCGGGCATTATACGCCGGCGGCCGGTTGGGGGATGGCTGTGACTCGCCAGTCATCGCCCACCGCGCGCATTTCGGTGATTTTCAGTCGCGGCGCTTCGCTCATCTTCGCCAGCGGCCAGTCCAGCAATGGCCGGGCCTGGGAGCCAAGGAAGGTGCCAGCAACAAACAATTGGTATTCGTCGATCAAACCGAGCTGGGCAAACGCGCCGACCAAACCGGCGCCCGCCTCCAGCAGAATCTCGTTGACCCCACGCGCCGCCAGGGCGCTGAGCAGGCCGGGCAGATCCACCCGGCCATCGGCGCCGGGCAACTGCAGCAGCTCATGGCCAGCCTCGGCATAGCGTGGGTCAGCGGCGGCGCCGGTGACCACCAGTACCGGCCCAGCCTGGAACAAAGGCGCAGTCAGCGGCAGGCGCAGGCGGCTGTCGATCAGCACCCGCAGCGGTGGCCGTGACAAGGCCAGGGCGGTGGTATCAGGGTCCAGGCCCAGCTCGCCGCCGCGCACGGTCATCCGCGCATTGTCGGCCAGCACACTGCTGGCGCTGGTCAGCACCACGCTGGAGCGCGCACGCAAACGTTGCACCGCTGCGCGGGCGGCCGGGCCGGTAATCCACTGGCTTTCACCACTGGCCATGGCGGTGCGTCCGTCCAGGCTCATCGCCAGCTTGGCGCGGACGAACGGCAGGCCGTGCTCCATGCGTTTCAGGAAGCCGGGATTGAGCGCACGCGCTTCTTGCTCGAGCACGCCACTGACAACCTCGATACCGGCCTCGGCCAGGCGCCGCAGACCTCGCCCGGCGACTTGCGGGTTAGGGTCCTGCATGGCGGCGACCACCCGGGCCACACCGGCCTCGACCAGCGCTTCGGCACACGGCGGGGTGCGTCCGTGGTGGCTGCACGGTTCAAGGGTGACATAGGCGCAGGCGCCCTGGGCGCGCTCGCCGGCCTGGCGCAGGGCATGCACTTCGGCGTGCGGCTCGCCGGCGCGCACATGCCAGCCCTCGCCGACCACCTCGCCATCACGCACGATGACGCAGCCAACGCGCGGGTTGGGATGGGTGCTGTACTGGCCTTTGCGGGCCAGTTGCACGGCCTGGGCCATGTAGTGGGCGTCGAGAATCGCGGTCGGGCTGGGCATGTTTACTCTTTGCCCGGCTGGCGCGCCAGGCGGTCGATTTCTTCGCGGAATTCGTCAAGGTCCTGGAAACGCCGGTAGACCGAGGCAAACCGAATGTAGGCGACTTCGTCGAGTTGACGCAGCGCCTCCATGACCAGCTCACCGACCACCAGCGACTTGACCTCGCGCTCGCCGGTGGCGCGCAGCTTGTGCTTGATCTGCGCCAGCGCTGCTTCCAGGCGCTCGACGCTGACCGGGCGCTTTTCCAGCGCGCGCTGCATGCCGGCTCGCAGCTTGTCTTCGTCGAATGGCTGGCGGGTGCCGTCTTGCTTGATCAGCCGTGGCAGTACCAGTTCGGCGGTTTCGAAGGTGGTGAAGCGCTCGCCGCAGGCGACGCATTCGCGCCGGCGACGCACTTGTTCGCCCTCGGCGACCAGGCGCGAGTCGATGACCTTGGTGTCGTTGGCACCGCAAAAGGGACAGTGCATGGTGGCAGGCAACAAAAAAAGGGAGGGCCATGGTAGCGCATCCGACTGGCAAGACAAGCCAAAGGGGTTACCATCCACTCAAATCTGCCCCTGAAGGACTTCTCCATGCACTTTCGAGCGCTCGTCGTGCTCTGCCTCGCTGGCCTGATGACGGCCTGCAGCAGCGATAAACCTAAAAACGAACCGGTGCCCGCAACGCCGGCGCCGAAAACGCTGAAAAAGGCCCCGGCGCTCGGCCCGCTGCCGGCTTATCAACGGGAAATCAGCGGCAGCCTGCAAGACGTGCCAGCGGGTGCCGAGGTCGAGCTGGCATTGCTGGTGATCGACGAACGTGATCGCCCGCAGCGGCTGCTGGCCAGCAGCACCCTGACCGGTACCGGTCAGGACCTGCCCTACCAACTGCGCTTCAACCCGGAAGCATTCCCGGCCGGTGCCCGCGTCGAGTTGCGCGGTCGCGCCAGCCGCTCGGGTCAGTTGATCATGCACCTGCCGCCACAGCGCATCGTCCAGGCCACGAGCCAGGCCACCGGCCCGCTGCGCTTCGAGAAAGCCCCGTAAATGGCGCCAGTGCAGTTGCAGCATGCGCTCAGCGGTCTGATCGGCGAAGCGCAGCTGGTTGCCACTGCGCTGCCGGAGTGCGCGCTGAAACTGTGGCTGCTCGGCGCCGACAACATGCATCGCGCATTCACCCGCGAAGAGACCCAGCGCATCCTTGATGAGCCGCCGTACTGGAGCTTCTGCTGGGCCAGCGGCCTGGCCATGGCCCGCTACCTGGCGGCCAATCCACAGTGGGTCGAGGGCAAGCGCGTGCTCGACTTTGGCGCCGGTTCGGGCATTGCCGGGATCGCCGCAGCGCGGGCGGGTGCTGTCGAGGTGGTTGCCTGCGACCTTGATCCGCTGGCCTTGGCTGCGTGCCAAGCCAATGCTGCGCTGAACCAGGTCGAGCTCGGTTACAGCAGTGATTTTTTTGCCGAGGCCGACCAGTTCGATCTGATTCTGGTGGCTGATGTGTTGTACGACCCGGCCAACCTGCCGTTGCTCGATGGTTTTCTCAGCCGTGGCCGCCAGGTGCTGGTGGCCGACTCGCGGGTGCGCAATTTCAGCCACCCGCTGTACCGTCAGTTGGACGTGCTCGAAGGTTTGACCCTGCCCGACCTGGCCGAACCGCACGAATTCCGCCGGGTCAGCCTGTACCACGCCAGCCGCGAGCCTTTATAGTGGTGTCATTCAGAGATTTGCGAGAGTTGCGATGAGCCAAGCCCCCGATACCAACGCCCTGCCGTACATTTTCGATGCTACCGACGCCAACTTTCAGCAGTTGGTCATCGAGAACTCCTTCCACAAACCGGTGCTGGTGGATTTCTGGGCCGAGTGGTGTGCGCCATGCAAGGCGCTGATGCCGTTGCTGGCCAAGATAGCCGAGGGTTATCAGGGCGAGCTGTTGCTGGCCAAGATCAACTGCGACGTCGAGCAGCAGGTGGTTGCCCAGTTCGGTATACGCAGCCTGCCAACCGTGGTCCTGTTTAAGGACGGTCAGCCGGTCGACGGCTTTGCCGGTGCGCAGCCCGAGTCGGCGATTCGCGCCCTGCTCGAGCCGCACGTGCAGATGCCTGCCGCGCCGACTGCCTCGCCACTGGAAGAAGCCAAGGCACTGTTTGCCGAAAGCCGCTTTGCCGAGGCCGAAGCGACCCTCAAGCTGTTGCTGGGCGAAGACAACAGCAATGCCGAGGCGTTAATCCTGTACGGTCGTTGCCTGGCCGAGCGTGGCGACCTGAGTGAAGCTGAGGCCGTGCTGGGTGCGGTCAAGAGCGACGAGCACAAGGCAGCGTTGGCCGGCGCCAAGGCGCAGCTGACCTTCCTGCGCCAGGCCGCCAGCCTGCCGGAAGCCGCCGAGTTGAAGAGCCGTCTGGCGCAGAACCCTGAGGACGACGAAGCCGCTTATCAGCTGTGCATTCAGCAGTTGGCGCGCCAGCAGTACGAAGCGGCGCTGGATGGGTTGCTCAAGCTGTTCCAGCGTAATCGGGGTTATGAAAGCGGATTGCCGCACAAGGCGCTGTTGCAGGTGTTCGAGCTGCTCGGCAATGAGCACCCGCTGGTTACCGCGTATCGGCGCAAGTTGTTTGCCTTGATGTATTGAGGCGCATATCGGCCGACGGTCTGCGGGGCCGCACAGATCCTGGGGCCGCTGCGCGGCCCTTTCCGACCGGTCCGGCGCCCCGGCAAGGCCGCTCCTACAGGCCGGCGGTGAGCCATGAGCAACTCGGTCGCCTGTAGGAGCGGCCTTGTGTCGCGAAAGGCCAGCGTAGCTGGCCCACTATGCTTCAACCGATCCAGTGATAAACAGGCGCATCCCCCGCGCTTTCCACCCTCACCTCAGCACTGTGACGCAAGCGCACCAGCAGCCGCTTGCCCGCCGCCGTGCTGCCGGTCAACTGCTCTAGGTGCTCAAGTAATTCTGGCCCAGTCATCTGTCCGGCCACGCGCAAGGCTTCGCGCGCAGCTTGCCACTGGTCATCGTTCTGCCGCACCGCCGGTGCCGGCGGTGCCTTTTCCGCCGGCGCAGCCAACTCCACCTGATGCCCAAGCTGCGCCCATTCCGCCGGCTCCAGCTCGATGGTCAGGTCCACCGGCCACTCGCCGATCGTTCCTCGTATTCTCACCTTGGCTTCCTCGCTCACAATTGCCTGGCGCCCATGCTCCCACGACATGAAACCTTCGCCAAGCGGCTGGCACTCGCCAGAAAAATTGTTATAACATTACCAAATTATTCGCCCTGCTCTCTGGAGTTGTCCATGCGCCGTCTGTTGCTTGCACTGCCCTTCGCCCTGCTGCCCCTGGCCGTGGCGCATGCCCACGATGAGCATGACCACGATCACGACCACTCCGCGCTGGGCGCCCATGAACACGGCGTGGCCAAACTCGACGTAGTACTGGATGGCAACACCCTCGAGCTTGGCCTGGACAGCCCGGCGATGAACCTGGTGGGCTTTGAACACGCCGCCAGCAGCGATGCCGACAAGGCCAAGGTAGCCAGCGTACGCCAGCAACTGGAGAAGCCGCTGCAGCTGTTGGGTCTGGCCAAGGACGCTGGCTGCAGCATCGACGCGCAGGAGCTGCAAAGCCCGCTGTTCGACGCACCAGCAGCCGCTGCCGGCAAAACCGAGAAACACGCCCACAGCGATATCGAAGCGCACTATCAGTTCACCTGCAGCAACCCCGGCAAACTCACCAGCATCGACCTCGCGCCGCTGTTCAAGGCTTACCCGGCGATGCAGAAGATCAACGTGCAGTTGATTGGCCCTAATGGCCAAAAAGGCCTTGAAGCAACGCCGACCACTGCGACGGTCGCGTTCTGAATGAGCCAGGCGTTGATCGAACTGCGTGATCTGCTGTTCGCCTGGCCCGGCCAGGCGCCGCTGCTGGATATCCCGCAGTTTCGCCTGGAAGCGGGCGAAGCGCTGTTTCTCAAGGGCCCCAGCGGCAGCGGCAAGACCACCCTGCTCGGCCTGCTTGGCGGTGTGAACCTGCCGGCGCAGGGCAGCGTGCGCCTGCTCGGTCAGACCTTGGCCGAGCTGGGCCAGGGCGCGCGCGATCGCTTCCGCGTCGATCACACCGGCTACATTTTTCAGCAGTTCAACCTGCTGCCGTTTCTGTCGGTGCGAGAAAACGTCGAACTGCCTTGTCGTTTTTCTGCCAGCCGCGCCGAGCGTGCCCGCCAGCGCCATGGCAGCGTCGATCAGGCCGCCACGCAACTGCTCGCGCACCTGGGCCTGACTGACCCGGCAATGCTCGCGCGGCGCGCCGATAGCCTGTCGATCGGCCAGCAGCAACGAGTAGCCGCGGCCCGGGCGCTGATCGGCCAGCCAGAGCTGGTGATCGCCGACGAGCCAACCTCGGCGCTCGATGCCGACACCCGCGAAGCCTTTATCCGGCTGCTGTTCGACGAATGCCGCGCTGCCGGCTCCAGCCTGTTGTTCGTCAGCCACGACCAGAGCCTGGCGCCGCTGTTCGATCGACACCTGTCACTGGCCGAACTCAATCGCGCCGCCGCGCCCCGGGAGGCCTGATGTACCTGCTCCGCCTTGCTCTGGCCAGCCTCGCCAACCGGCGCTTCACGGCCTTTCTTACCGCTTTCGCGATTGCCCTGTCGGTCTGCCTGCTGTTGGCCGTGGAACGGGTCCGCACCGAAGCCCGCGCCAGCTTTGCCAGCACCATCAGTGGCACCGACCTGATCGTCGGCGCCCGCTCGGGCTCGGTCAACCTGCTGCTGTACTCGGTGTTTCGCATCGGCAACGCCACCAACAACATCCGCTGGGACAGCTATCAACACTACGCCAGTGACCCGCGGGTGAAGTGGGCGATCCCGATTTCGCTGGGCGACTCGCATCGCGGCTATCGGGTGATGGGCACCAGTACCGATTACTTCAGCCACTACCAGTACGGCCGGCGCCAGCACCTGGAACTCAGCCAGGGCCGGCCGTTTGCCGATAACCCGTTCGACGTGGTGCTCGGCGCCGAAGTCGCCGAAGCACTGCACTACAAACTCGGCGACAAGCTGGTGCTGGCCCATGGCGTAGCGGCGATCAGCCTGGTCAAACACGATGACAAACCGTTCACTGTGGTCGGCGTGCTCAAACGCACCGGCACCCCGGTTGACCGCACCCTGCACATCAGCCTGGCCGGCATGGAGGCCATTCACGTCGACTGGCACAACGGCGTACCGGCTCGCGGCGCCGGCCGCATTAGTGCCGAGCAAGCGCGCGGCATGGACCTGCAACCGACTGCGATCACCGCCTTCATGCTTGGCCTGAACAACAAGATCGCCACTTTCAGCGTGCAGCGCGAGATCAATCAGTACGCCAACGAGCCGTTGCTGGCGATTCTCCCGGGCGTGGCCCTGCAGGAGCTGTGGAGCCTGATGGGAACCGCCGAGCAAGCCCTGTTCGTAGTGTCGTTGTTTGTCGTGCTGACCGGCTTGATCGGCATGCTCACGGCGATTCTGACCAGCCTCAACGAGCGCCGTCGGGAGATGGCCATTCTGCGCTCCGTGGGTGCTCGGCCCTGGCATATCGCCGGCCTGCTGGTCCTCGAGGCGCTGGCGTTGGCGGTAGCCGGTATCGTCGCCGGGCTTGGCCTGCTGTATGCCGGCATCGCTCTGGCTCAGGGCTACGTGCAGGCCAACTATGGCTTGTACCTGCCACTGGCCTGGCCGAGTAGCCATGAATGGACGCTGCTGGCTATTATCCTCGGCGCAGCGTTGCTGATGGGCAGCGTGCCGGCCTGGCGTGCCTATCGGCAGTCATTGGCTGATGGTCTGTCGATTCATTTGTGAGTGATTACCATGCGTCTGCCCCGCCTTAGCGCTCAGTTCCCGCGCTGCCTCATGCTACTGGTGCTGCTCTTCGGCTCGCCGGTGTGGGCGGCTGAGCCGCGCGAGCTGGATTGGCCGGCATTGATCCCCGAAGGCGCGCCAGTGCAAGCCCCGCAGCTGGCGCCGCTGCACGACCTGTCGCAGATCGGCAACGCGCTGGCGGCCGAGTCCGCGCCGCCAGCACCACAGCAATCGGCCAATGCGCCGGTGGTGCAGGCGCTGGACAATCAGCAGGTCAAGCTGCCGGGCTATATCGTGCCGCTGGAGGTCAGCGAAGAAGGTCGTACTACCGAATTCTTGCTGGTGCCGTACTACGGCGCCTGCATTCACGTGCCGCCACCGCCGTCGAATCAGATCGTGCATATCTTCAGCGAGATGGGCGTGCGCGTCGAAGACCTTTACCAGCCGTACTGGATCGAAGGGCGTATGCAGGTCAAAGCCAGCAGCAGCGAGCTGGCCGACACCGGTTACCAGATGGAAGCCGAAAAAATCTACGCCTACGAGCTGAAATAAGCCCGCAGGACGGCTATGCCGCGCTTCGTTGAGCTGGGTCAAACATTTGGTTTAAGCGCCTCCGTACCATTAGGCCATTGATTACCAATGTCCTTTCGGAGCTTCCATGAACAAGTCCTTGCTCGGCGCCTCGCTCGTCGCCCTGGCCCTCGTTGCGCCTGCTGCCCACGCTCACCAGCCGGGTGATTTCATTGTCCGCGCCGGCGCCATCACCACCGCGCCCAACGAAAGCAGCGGCGACTTGCGCTTCGACGGCAACAAGGTAGCCGGCACCAAGGCAACCCTGACCAGCGACACGCAGCTGGGCCTGACCTTCGCTTACATGCTCAGCGATCACATCGGCGTCGAGCTGCTGGCGGCCACGCCGTTCCAGCACACCGTTGGCGTCAAGGGCCTGGGCGGCGGCCTGGATGGCAAGCTGGCCGACATCAAGCAACTGCCACCGACCCTGTCGCTGCAGTACTTCCCGATGGACCCAGCCTCCAAGTTCCAGCCGTACGTAGGCGTGGGCATCAACTACACCCTGTTCTTCGATGAAGACCTGAGCAGCGCGCGCAAGCAGCAAGGCTTCAGCAACTTGAAAATGCAGGACTCGATCGGCATCGCCGGCCAGGTCGGCATGGACTACATGATCACCGACAACGTGCTGGTCAACGCCTCGGTCTGGTACGTCGACATCGACACCAAAGCCACCGTCGACGGCCCTGCCGCACTGGGCTACAGCAAGACCAAGGTCGACGTTGAAGTCGATCCATGGGTGTACATGGTCGGCATCGGCTACAAGTTCTGATCGTTGCTGCATGACAAAGCCGCTGCCATCAGGCAGCGGCTTTTTGCTGTCAGCGCTGGCCATTACCTGTTTGCCAGCGCAGATACAGCCAATAAATCAAGGCCAGTGCGCTGAACCCCGCGCCCACTGCGCACACGGCCATCCAGCCCCAGCGCGCATAGACCCAGCTCGCCGCCACTGCGCCCACCCCGCTGCCCAGCGAATAGCAGCACATATAGGCCCCGATCAGGCGGCTAGCCATCTCACTGCGCCCCTTCAGCAGCAATGTCTGGTTGGTGACGTGCACAGCCTGGACGGCAAAATCGAGCATTACTACGCCCAGCACCAGTGCCAGCAATGAGTATTCAAGAAAGGCCGTGGCTACCCACGACAGCAGCAACAGCAGCAAGGCCACGCCGGTGGTTCGCTGCGCGTGGCCCTGGTCAGCCAGACCCCCGGCACGTGACGCTGCCATCGCACCGGCGATTCCGGCCAGGCCAAACAGGCCGATCTGGGTATGGCTCAGCGCCAGCGCTGGTGCGCTCAGCGGCAGTACCATTGCACTCCACAGCACGCTGAAAGCGGCGAAGGTCAGCAAGGCCAACAGCCCACGCTGGCGCAACAGCCGATCGTGTCGATACAGACCGACAACCGACGCCAGCAATTGCCAATAGCTGGCGCTGCGGGCGCCTGGCTGAGCGCTCGGCAACTTGCGCCAGAGCAGCAAAGCCATCAACAGCGCCAACCCAGCAGCAACAAAATAGACGCTGCGCCAGCCGGCAACGTCGGCGAACGCACCAGCCACCAGCCGCGCCAGCAAGATGCCCAGCACCACGCCGCTGGTGACCTGGCCGACCACGCGCCCCTGCTCCTGCGCTGTCGCCAAGGTCGCGGCATGCGCCACCACCACCTGCACCACGACCGCCAGCAGCCCGACCAGGCTCATCGCCAGCAGCAATACGGCCCAGTCCTGCGCCAGCCCGACCGCCAGCAGCGCCGCGGCCGAGAGCAGCAGTTGACAGACGATCAAGCGCTTGCGCTCGAACAGATCGCCCAATGGCACGACCAGCAACAGGCCAACCGCATAGCCGGCCTGAGTCGCGCCGACGACCAGCCCGACCTTGCCCGTTGCCACCCCCAGGCTGGTCGCCATCGACTCGAGCAACGGTTGAGCGAAATACACCGAGGCCACAGCCAGTGCACAGGTCACGGCAAGCAACAGAGTGAGTGAGCGGGTAAGTGGCGCAGGGCTGAACGCGGTCATGGCAGACACTCGACAACTGGTTTCATATTGAAACCACTTACTGGCTTTCTAGCAAATGTAGTTTTAATCTGCAACCAGATAAACAAGCGAGGTTGTCGCCATGCTGGACCCGATCAACGACCAATGCCCCGTGGCACGCGCGCTGCTGGTGCTCGGTGATCGCTGGGCGCTGATGATTCTGCGTGATGCGTTCGATGGCCTGCGCCGCTTCAGTGAGCTGCAGAAGAGCCTCGGCCTAGCGAAGAACATCCTCTCCTCGCGCCTCAAGCTGCTGGTAGAAACCGGCCTGCTGACCCTGCAACCCGCCTCGGATGGCAGCGCGTACAGGGAGTACGTGCTGACCGACAAGGGCCGCGCGGTGTTTCCCATCGTGATTGGCCTGCGCCAGTGGGGCGAGCAGTTTCTATTCGAAGCCGGCGAAACCCGCTCGCAACTGCTCGACAGTGCCCACGGCCAACCTTTGCAGACACTACAGGTGCAAGCCGGGGATGGCCGCGTGGTGGGGCCGGACGATTGCCTGCGGCGGGTGGTGCGGCATGGGGTGAAGCCAGGTCGCGGGTCAAGCTGACCCGCGCGTGATGCTTAGCCCCTGACCAACAGCTTGGCCAAACCTTCGACCATCGGCGTTGGTTGAGGGAAGTCGAAGCGTGCCAGCAAGCGTGCGTTGTCGGCGCGGGAGTGGCGGATGTCGCCCGAGCGGGCTTCGCCGTAGCTGATTTCCGGCAGGCTGCCAATGACGTCGCGCAGCGCGGCCAGTAGCTGATTCAGCGAGGTGGCCTGGTTCAGGCCGATGTTCACTGCGCCCTCTTCCACCTGTGGTTGCTCGAGGGCCTGGACCATGACCTGGACCAGATCACCAACATAGAGGAAGTCGCGAGTCTGCTCGCCGTCGCCAAATACCTTGATCGGCAAGCCTTGGGTAGCGCGCTCGCTGAAGATGCTGATCACCCCGGAATACGGCGACGACGGATCCTGGCGCGGGCCGAAGATGTTGAAGAAGCGGAAGATCACCGGCTCCAGGCCATGCTGGCGGCGGTAGAAATCCAGGTACTGCTCGCTGGCAAGTTTGTCCACTGCGTAAGGCGTCAGCGGCGCCTTGGGGGTATCTTCGGCAATCGACTGGCCTTCGCCGTTGTTGCCGTACACCGCGGCGCTGGACGCAAACAGCACCCGCCGCACGCCATTCAGGCGCATGGCTTCGCAGACATTCAGCGTGCCGATGAAATTGCTCTGGTGGGTTTTCACCGGGTCATCCACCGAGGCCTGCACCGAGGCCACGGCAGCCAGATGCACAACGGCGCGGCAGCCAGCGGCAGCACGGGCGACCAGAGCGGCGTCGGCGACATCGCCTTCGATCAGCTCCAGGCCAGGATGCTGCAACTGCAGGTTGGCGCGCTTGCCGGTGGACAGGTCGTCAAGGATACGCACCGCATAGCCTTTGCCCAGCAAGGCGTCGCACAGGTGCGAGCCGATGAAGCCCGCGCCGCCGGTGATCAGAATAGGGGCGTCAGCCATGTCGGTAGAATCGGTCCAGTAAAGGCGCCAGGCCCGAGCGCCAGGCGCGCGGCTTGATGCCGAAGGTATGAAGGATCTTCTTGCAGGCCAACACCGCGTTCTGCGGCTCGTCGCTGGCGTCCGGCCGCGCGGCGTGAGCCTGGGCGGTGGGTGCCTGCACTGCGAGCTGGCGCCATTGCTGTGCTTCGGCAAGGATCGCCTGGCCCAGCGCCAGCGGCGTGGTCGCCTCGTTGCCGGCGTAGTGATAGGTGCCCCACAGCGGCGCGGCGCAGTCGAGTTGCTTGAGTACCGAGAGGATGACCCGGGCCGCATCGTCCACTGGCGTCGGATTGCCGCGGCGATCGTCCGCCAGGAGCAATTCCTGCGGCTGCTCGGCGCGGGTCAGGAAGCGTCCGAGGGTGCCATCGATACTCTCGTCCAGCACCCAGCCAAAGCGCAGCAGCACATGCTGCGGGCAAGCTGCGCGCACGCTCTGCTCGACCCGCCACAGCGCCTGGCCGCGGCTGCCCAGGGGCACCGGCTCGTCCTTTTCGCTGTAGGCCGTGGCCCGCGAGCCATCGAACACGCGATAGCTGGAAGGTTGCACGAGGATCATTTCGTGGTGCTGGCACAGCTCGGCCAGGCGCTCGACTGCGCGCTCTTGCTGGGCGAGGCGCTGTTCGCTGACCGCCTCGGCCTGGAACCAGTCGAAGTAATAGGCGAGGTTGATCACCACGTTGGGGCGGTGTTCGTCGAGCAGCAGGGTCAGGCTGGCCGGATCCCAGCCGTTATCCGGCGGACGCGGCGCCAGGAATCCGATGTCTTCCTCGGCCCCGAGACGAATCAGCGCTTGCCCGAGGGCATTGCCACCACCCAACAGCATCAGGCGCATACGCATAGGGTAAAAAAGTCCGCTCAGATCGTTGGAAGAAAAAGCATTTTGCGGTTTCCGACAGGGGAAGTCCAACGCCTGCTGGATTGCAGCGTTGCTCGGCACTGCGGTAGCGCACTTTGCGAGGCTGTTATCGACCTATACTGAGCGCGCCATCCCCTGCTCAGCGCGAAGGTCCAAATGCCCACCGAATCCATCGCTGCACACCGTTCGACCTGGCAGTACGACGAGGCAGCGCCCGGCGCAGAGCGGTTCATCGAACAGTCATTCGACGGCTATCGGCAGCAGGCACGACTGCTGGTGCCCGATGTTGCACACGCCCCGCCCGCCTTTATCGTCGGTGGCGCACGCTCGGACTTCACCCGCCTCAACCCGTTGCTGTATCGCCTGCAGGCGCAGGGCATCGGCTCGCTCAGCGGTAACCTGTCCGGCCACAGCCTGGCCAGCCAACCGGGCGCCGCCGCGCCGTCGCTGCACACCAATCTGCACGAGGCACTGAGCTTTCATCAGCATATCGCCGAGCAGTGCCATACCCTGATCGGCCATAGCCTTGGCGCAGCCATTGCGCTGAAGATGGCCGCGCAGTTGCCAAGCATCTCCAAACTGGTGCTGATCTGCCCGGCGGTTTACCCGGACGCGGCGCACCAGGCGCCGTTCGGCCCGGCGTTCACCGCAGCGATTCGCCAGCCGTTCGCCTTTCTGCAATGTGACAGCTATGAATTCTTGCGCACCTTTACCGGCCAGGTATTGCTGGTGATCGGTGAGTACGACGGGCTTAATTCGCGTGCTTATGGCCAAGGCGCGGGGACCTCGGCGGGGACGCGCTGGGTGTCTGGCGTGCAGCGCTACAGCCCGATCCCGGAAGAAGTCACCCATACCCTGCTGCGCTCAGTGCCGGCGCCACATGTCGAGTGCCTGCTGCTGACCGACTGCGACCACGGCATCGCCGCTCACCTGCGGGACAATCCGCAGGTCGCCGACCAGGTGGCAGAGGTGACCGCAGCGTTCATTCGCGGTTGAGGCGGCCTACTTGATCTCGAACAAGCCGTTGCTCAGCGGGCCGACGCTGAGGCGTTCGCGCACGTCATCGTCGATGCGCGGATCATCCGGGCGGTACAGCTTGACCTGCCGGTAGGCATTGATGCGGTTGATCTCCTCGCCGAGAAACTCCCAGACCACGCGGGTACAGGCCGGGTTGCGCCGGTCGCCGCTGGAGACTCCGGTCTTGAGCCCGTTCAAGCGGGTAATGCGGCTCTTGAAGCTGGGGATGAGGATGGTCTGGCTCATCTCGTTGAGGGTCAGTGACTCGTAGTCGATCAGGAACATGCGGTCCTGCAGCTGGAACGCCGCACCAAGGTAGCGGCAGCGCACTTCGGCATGCAGGTCGGTGGCGCTGCTGCGCTCCTGGCGTTCCTGGCGCTCGAACAGAAAGCTGCCGCGCTCCTCCCGCAAATGCACCAGCGACACCAGAATGGTACCCGGCACCGACATGCAGTTGGAGTATTCGAAGTAATAGCCGCAATAGCGCGAGAGATTGCCGGCATGCGCATGCAAAGGCTTGAACAGCTCACTGATCGGGTCGTTCAACGGCCCGTTCTGCTCAGAAGGAATGCGCGCACCTATCAACCGGGCAAACTGCTCGGGCGGCAAATTCAGCTCGTAATCCTCGACCCCGAAGAAATCGCCGATGCGCTTGAGGTTGTAGGCCGTCGGACGGCTCTGCCCGCTCAAATACTTGTTGAACTGGGCGCGGTTGATCGACAGCTGCCGGCAAACCTCGGAGATAGAGCGGTAGTGGCTACAGGCCAATTTCAGGTTGCTAGCGAAATGATCGCTCATGTACGAGGTCCAGCTGATGCGAGTGATGCAAGCATAGCATCAAGTCGCGCCAACTGAGAGCAACCCGCGAAATTGTAACGACTCTTGTCATGGCCAACCATGCGCCCAACGAAAAGCGGCGCGTCGTTGCCGCCGCTGGTCATTCCACGCGAAGAATAAGAATCGAGGTCATTTGCCATGCTCGAAGTACTCAACGATTTCCTTTCGGGGAAGCTGCTCATCGTCCTTATCGTCGGACTTGGTAGCTACTTCACCATCCGCTCGCGGTTCGTCCAGTTCCGTCACTTCGGCCACATGTTCGGTGTGTTCAAAGAATCCCTGCGTGGCCAGGCTGGCCAGCTGAGCTCGTTCCAGGCACTGATGCTGAGCCTGGCCGGCCGCGTTGGCGCCGGTAACATCGCCGGTGTCGGCATCGCTGTGACCCTCGGCGGCCCAGGCGCTGTGTTCTGGATGTGGGTGACCGCGCTGGTTGGCATGTCCAGCAGCTTCTTCGAATGTACCCTGGCCCAGGTGTACAAGCGCGCCGATGGCGATGGCCTGTACCGTGGCGGCCCGGCGTACTACATCTTGCATGGCTTGAAATTCAAGCGCATGGCGGTGGTGTTCTCGCTGCTGTTGCTGGTGACCTACGGCTTCGCCTTCAACGGCCTGCAGTCGTACACCGTGACCCACTCGCTGCAAAATGCCTTCGGCTTCCCGCCGCAGCAGACCGGTATTGCCCTGGCAGTGCTGCTGGCGATCGTCTTCCTCGGTGGTATCAAGCGTATTGCTTCGGTGTCCGACCTGCTGGTACCGGTCAAGACTCTGGCCTACATCGGCGTCACCCTGTATGTGATCGGCAGCCAGATCGAGCACGTTCCAGCGATGCTGGAAACCATCTTCAAAAGCGCCTTCGGCCTTGACCCTGCGTTCGGCGGCCTGCTCGGCAGCGCGATCGTGATGGGCGTGAAACGTGGCGTGTTCGCCAACGAAGCGGGCCTGGGCAGTGCGCCTAACGTTGCTGCCGTGGCCGCGGTCAAGCACCCTGGCGCACAAGGCGTGGTGCAGGCGTTCAGCGTGTTCCTCGACACCTTCGTGATCTGCACCTGCACCGCACTGCTGATCCTGCTGTCGGGCTTCTACACCCCTGGCTTCGAAGGTGACGGCATCGTCCTGACCCAGAACTCGCTGGCCGCTGTAGTCGGTGACTGGGGTCGTCTGTTCGTCAGCGTCGCGCTGTCGCTGTTCGTCTTCACCTGCATCCTCTACAACTACTACCTGGGCGAAACCAGCCTGCAGTTCCTGACCCGCAAGCGTTCGGTGCTGATGGGCTACCGCGGCCTGGTCCTGGCGCTGATCGTATGGGGTTCGGCGCAAGACCTGTCGACCGTGTTCGCCTTCGCCGACATCACCATGACCTGCCTGGCCTTCGTCAACCTGATCGCCCTGACCCTGCTGTTCAACATCGGCCTGCGGGTAATGCGTGACTACGATGTGCAGCGCAAGGCTGGCATCAAGCAGCCAGTGTTCGATTCGAGCAAGTTCCCTGACCTGGACCTGGACCGCAACGCCTGGCCAGTTCCGGCAGCCGCTGAAACAACCGCTGACAACACCGTCGGTCAGGTTCAGACCCAGCGCTGATATCCTCCCCTGCCAGCCGCCCCGTTCGCGGGCGGCTGCTTCTCTCTCCGCTCATCGTTACGGAATGCGCCATGCGTGCAGTCAAGAATCTTCTCGTCCTCTATACCGGTGGCACCATCGGCATGCTCGAAACACCCCAGGGCCTGGCCCCGGCGGGCGGCTTCGACGTGCGCATGCGCGAGCATCTGGCGCAACTTGACGATGCTCCGCAGATACAGTGGACACTGCGTGAAATGAACCCACTGCTGGACAGCGCCAACATGCAGCAAGCCAACTGGCTGGCAATGCGTGACGCGATTGTCGAAGCGGTGGAACGTGACGGCCACGACGGCGTGCTGGTGCTGCACGGTACCGATACGCTGGCCTACACCGGTGCAGCCTTGTCGTTCGTGCTGCTCGGCTTGCCGGTGCCGGTGCTGCTGACCGGTTCGATGTTGCCCGCCGGCGCGCCAGACAGCGACGCCTGGGACAACCTGATCGGCGCCCTGCGCCTGCTCGAAAGCGGCATCGAGGCCGGCGTGCAGCTTTACTTCCACGAGCAGTTGCTGCACGGCTGCCGCGCCTCCAAGCTGCGCAGCGAGGCATTCGACGCCTTCGCCGCCCTGCCCCGTCATCGGGACAGCGAGCGCGCGCCAGCCATCCCGGCTGTGCTCGACTATCGTCAGGCGCGCCAGCCGGTAAAGCTGGCGGTATTGCCGGTGTTCCCCGGCCTGCAGGCAGAACACCTGCGCGGCCTGCTCGACAGCGGCGTGCAAGGGTTGGTGCTGGAGTGCTACGGCAGCGGCACCGGGCCGTCCGACGACCAGGCCCTGCTGGATGTGCTTCATGACGCCCACCAAGGCGGCGTGGTGATCGTTGCGATCAGCCAGTGCCCGGTCGGCTCGGTGGTATTTGACACCTATGCCGCCGGTAGCCGGCTGCGTGACACTGGCCTGATAAGCGGCGGCGGCATGACCCGCGAAGCGGCGCTGGGCAAGTTGTTTGGCTTGCTTGGGGCGGGGCTGGATGCGCAGGCGACGGAGCATTGGTTTGCGCTGGATCTGTGTGGGGAGCGGGCTTGAGCTACTGACTTGCAATCTGGCTAGTCATTGCGAGGAGCACGCTTCGCGCAATGATTAGCTAGATCAGTTAGCCTAGCGAATATGATAACGCTGCTGACTGCATCAACAGCCCTGTTCGAAACGAACACCAAATTCTACGATGCACATCATTGATTTAATGCAATCTCAAACTTATCCTCACCCAGGTGAGTGACTTTGACGACATTAGTTACATCTTGACCATCTTCAGCCATGAGCTGATAGTTGGCCTGCAAATATGACTCGCAGGTCATGATCATCTTTGAACCCAACTTACTGCCCACTGCCATGCACACGCCACCAATCGTTGCGATAGGGCCAGGGTAAATCTGGATGTACTGCAACAACGTCGGTCCAGTCATTCTGTTATACGTTATGGTTTCCGGGCCGAAAATCATGGTGATCACCCCTACGGCTGTCACCAGAAAGCCCACGCCTACCAACATCCAGTAGGCATACACTGCGCCGCCCTCCTCAGCGTTGACGTATGCCTGATAGGCATCGACAAAGCCGGCAACGCAATACTCGCTTTGCGAGTCTTTGATTGTAATTCGACTTGAAGAAATGATGTCCTGCATGGGCCCGCTCCTTGAACAAGCGGATTGTACTTAATAAATTCGGGCATTGATTACCCAGCAAGTGACCTCAGAAACTTCCTGCACTAAAAGTTGCCTTTGAAGCACACCTGCAACTTCCACTAACAAACCCTCGAAACATTGACATCGAGTCAAAAAAAAGCCCGCAGCATGAGATGCTGCGGGCTTTTTATTACGACAAGACTATTGATTAAAACGGAATATCGTCATCAAAGCTGTCGAAGTCAGCCGCCGGCTGTGGCGCTGGCTGTTGCGGCGCCGGGCGCTGCTGAGCCTGCTGCGGGCGTGGTGCCTGCTGACGCGGTGCCTGCTGCTGTGGCTGCTGGTTGTACTGCTGTGGCTGACCACCACCCTGGTTGTAGTTGTTACCACCACCCTGGTTGTACTGATCACCGCCGCCTTGTTGGTTCTGCGGACGGCCGCCGAGCAGTTGCATGGTGCCTTGCATGTCGACGATGATTTCAGTGGTGTAGCGCTTGATGCCGTCTTTTTCCCACTCGCGGGTCTGCAGCTTGCCCTCGATGTAAACCTGGGAACCCTTGCGCAGGTACTCACCGGCGATTTCGGCAACCTTGCCGAACATCGACACACGGTGCCACTCGGTACGCTCGACCTTCTGTCCGGACTGCTTGTCGGTCCACTGCTCGCTGGTGGCCAGGCTCAGGTTGGTCACGGCGTTACCGTTGGGCAGGTAGCGGACTTCGGGATCCTGACCACAGGTACCGACCAGAATGACTTTGTTAACCCCACGGGCCATAACGTTCTCCTAGGCTTCGCACGCCGATGAGGCTGGATTTACCAGACGCTCGAGGGTCGCACGGTCCAAAATTTTCGTATCCAGTTTGATATAGATGGCGGCTTCTTCTGCCACCACCACGGCGTCGGTCACACCCGGCACGGCCATCAGGCGTTCGGTCAACCCGGCTTCCCGGACCGCCTCAGGCGTCAGTGGCATGCGCAGGCTGGTCACATAGGGCGGCTCGTTCATGCTCAAGGCGACGACCAACCACACAGCACACAGCAGCGCACAACCGACGAACACCATGCCCAGACCACCATGCTGGAACAACCAGCCACCGATGATTCCTCCCAGCGCGGCACCGAGGAACTGGCTGGTGGAATAAACCCCCATGGCCGTTCCCTTGCCGCCGGCGGGCGACACCTTGCTGACCAGCGAAGGCAAGGATGCCTCCAGCAGGTTGAAGGCAGTAAAGAATATCACGGTGCCGATCACCAGTCCGTGCAAGTTGTCAGCCCACTGCCAGAAGAACACCTCGACCAGCAGCAGAACGCTCACCGCGCCGAGCAACACACGCTTCATCTTGCGCTTTTTTTCGCCGTAGATAATGAACGGCACCATTGCAAAAAATGAGACGAACAACGCGGTCAGGTATACCCACCAGTGTTCTTCCTTGGGCAGGCCGCCGCGCTCGACAAAGGCCAGGGGCAGCGCAACGAAGCTGGCCATGAGGATCGCATGCAGGACGAAAATACCCACGTCCAGGCGCAGAAGGTCCGGATGGCGCAGGGTTGGGCCGATGGCCTTGCGCGCCACCCCCGACTCGCGGTGCTGCAGGGTGCTGTGCGCACGCGGCACGAGGAAGGCCACCAGCAGGATGCCGACCAGGGCAAGTCCTGCAGTCGCGAGGAACAATCCCGACAAACCAAAGGCGCGCGTCAACAATGGCCCCACAACCATTGCCACGGCAAACGACAAACCGATGCTCATGCCGATCATGGCCATGGCCTTGGTCCGGTGCTGTTCTCGGGTCAGGTCGGAGAGCAGCGCCATGACCGCTGCCGAGATCGCCCCGGCGCCCTGCAGAATGCGCCCAGCGATCACGCCCCAGATCGAGTCGGCCTGGGCTGCCAGCACACTGCCGAGGGCGAAGATGATCAGCCCAAGGTAGATCACCGGGCGCCGGCCGATGCGGTCGGAGATCATCCCGAACGGGATCTGCAGCACCGCCTGGGTCAGGCCGTAGGCACCGATGGCCAGGCCGATCAGCGCAGGCGTGGCGCCGGCCAGGTCCATGCCGTAGGTGGCAAGTACCGGCAGCACCATGAACATGCCCAGCATACGAAAGGCAAAGACCAGGGCCAGGCCACCGGCGGCGCGAGTCTCGCTACCACTCATGCGCTCGTTGTGGGTGTCGTGCATGGATAAACCTCGTGTGAACCGGCGGCGATTCTATCAGTCCCACGCCTTGACGGCATATACGCGACGCTTTGCCGCGTAATGGCAGCGCGCCGTATACTTCTATGTTTATGCCCGCCAAGCGAGGCCGCAGTGGACAAGATTCTGATTCGTGGGGCACGTACCCACAACCTGAAGAACATCGACCTGACCCTGCCCCGGGACAAGTTGATCGTGATCACCGGTTTGTCCGGTTCCGGCAAGTCATCGCTGGCTTTCGACACCCTCTACGCCGAGGGTCAACGCCGTTATGTCGAGTCGTTGTCGGCTTACGCCCGGCAATTCCTGTCGATGATGGAAAAGCCCGACGTCGATACCATCGAGGGCCTTTCTCCGGCAATCTCGATCGAGCAGAAATCAACCTCGCACAACCCGCGCTCGACGGTCGGCACCATTACCGAAATCTACGACTACCTGCGTCTGCTGTATGCACGGGTAGGTACCCCGCGCTGCCCGGACCATGACATCCCGCTGGAAGCGCAAACGGTCAGCCAGATGGTCGACCTGGTGCTCGATCAACCTGAGGGCAGCAAGCTGATGCTGCTGGCGCCGGTCATCCGCGAGCGCAAGGGCGAGCACCTGGCGGTGTTCGACGAGCTGCGCGCGCAGGGCTTTGTGCGCGTGCGGGTCAACGGCAAGCTGTACGAGATGGACGAGCTGCCGACCCTCGAGAAACAGAAAAAACACAGCATCGATGTTGTGGTCGACCGCTTCAAGGTCCGTAGCGACCTGCAGCAGCGCCTGGCCGAGTCGTTCGAGACCGCGCTGAAACTGGCTGACGGCATTGCCCTGGTAGCGCCGATGGACGACGAGCCCGGCGAAGAAATCATCTTCTCTGCGCGCTTCGCCTGCCCGGTCTGCGGCCATGCGATCAGCGAGCTGGAACCCAAGTTGTTCTCCTTCAACAACCCGGCTGGCGCGTGCCCGACCTGCGATGGCCTGGGCGTGAAGCAGTACTTCGACACCAAGCGCCTGGTCAACACCGAGCTGACCCTGGCCGAGGGCGCGATCCGTGGCTGGGACCGGCGCAACGTGTACTACTTCCAGATGCTTGGCTCGCTTGCCGCGCATTTTGGCTTCAGCCTGGAACAACCGTTCGCTGAACTGGCAGCAGAGGATCAAAAGATCATTCTGCAGGGCAGCGGTAAGCAGAACGTCGACTTCAAATACCTGAATGACCGTGGCGATATCGTCAAGCGCTCGCACCCGTTTGAAGGCATCGTGCCGAATCTGGAGCGACGTTACCGCGAGACCGAGTCGGCCACGGTACGTGAAGAGCTGGCCAAGTTCCTCGGTACGCAGCCATGCCCGGACTGTCGCGGGACGCGCCTGCGCCGTGAGTCGCGGCATGTATGGGTTGGCGAGAAAACCCTGCCGGCGGTGACCAACCTGCCGATTGGCGATGCCAGCACCTACTTCAGCGAGCTGACCCTGACCGGTCGCCGCGGCGAGATCGCTTCGAAGATTCTCAAGGAGATTTGCGAGCGTCTGCAGTTTCTGGTCAACGTCGGCCTTGATTACCTGACCCTGGATCGCAGTGCCGACACCCTCTCTGGCGGCGAGGCGCAGCGTATTCGCCTGGCCAGCCAAATTGGCGCGGGCCTGGTCGGCGTCATGTATATCCTCGACGAGCCTTCGATTGGCTTGCATCAGCGCGATAACGACCGCTTGCTCGGCACGCTCAATCACTTGCGCGATCTGGGCAACACGGTGATCGTGGTGGAGCACGACGAGGACGCCATTCGCCTGGCTGACTACGTTGTCGACATCGGCCCGGGCGCTGGTGTACACGGTGGCCAGATCGTTGCCGAAGGCACGCCACAGGAGGTCATGGACCACCCTGATTCGCTGACCGGTGCCTACTTGTCCGGGCGCAAGAAGATCGCTGTGCCAGCCAAGCGCACCCCCCGTGACAAGAAGCTGTCGCTCAAGCTCAAAGGCGCGCGTGGCAACAACCTGCAGAACGTCGATCTGGAAATCCCGATCGGCTTGCTGACTTGCGTGACCGGTGTCTCCGGGTCGGGCAAGTCGACGTTGATCAACAACACGCTATTCCCACTGGCGGCGACTGCGCTGAACGGCGCTACCAGCCATGAGGCCGCCGCACACAGCAGCATGGACGGCCTGCAGCATCTGGACAAAGTGGTCGACATCGACCAGAGCCCGATTGGCCGCACCCCACGCTCCAACCCGGCGACCTATACCGGCATCTTCACGCCGGTGCGCGAGCTGTTTGCAGGGGTGCCCGAGTCGCGTGCGCGCGGTTATGGTCCGGGACGGTTCTCGTTCAACGTCAAGGGCGGCCGCTGCGAAGCGTGTCAGGGCGATGGCCTGATCAAGGTCGAGATGCACTTCCTGCCGGACATCTACGTGCCCTGCGACGTGTGCAAGAGCAAGCGCTACAACCGCGAGACGCTGGAGATCAAGTACAAAGGAAAGAACATCCACGAGGTGCTGGAAATGACCATCGAGGATGCCCGCGCATTCTTCGATGCAGTGCCGGCGCTGGCGCGCAAGCTGCAGACGCTGGTGGATGTGGGCCTGTCGTACATCAAGCTTGGTCAGTCGGCCACGACCCTCTCCGGGGGCGAGGCGCAGCGGGTCAAGCTGTCACGCGAGCTGTCCAAGCGCGATACCGGCAAGACGCTGTACATCCTCGATGAGCCGACTACCGGCCTGCACTTCGCCGATATCCAGCAGTTGCTCGATGTACTGCACCGCTTGCGCGATCACGGCAACACCGTAGTGGTGATCGAGCACAATCTGGACGTGATCAAGACCGCCGACTGGCTGGTCGACCTCGGCCCGGAGGGCGGCTCCAAGGGCGGCCAGATCATCGCGGTGGGTACGCCTGAAGAGGTGACCAAGATGAAGCAGTCGTATACCGGCCACTACCTCAAGCCGTTGCTGGAGCGTGACCGGGCGTAAGCCTATAAAAAAGCCCCCGGTAGCGCGCTACCGGGGGCTTTTTTACAACCATGCAGCCAGTTACGGCAAGCTGATCACATCTGCGATTGCAGGTAGTTCTGCAGGCCGATGACCTTGATCAGACCCTGCTGCTTTTCCAGCCAGTAAGTGTGATCTTCTTCGGTATCTGCCAACTGCTGACGCAGGATGTCGCGGCTGATGTAATCCTTGTGCGTTTCGCACAACTCAATGCCTTTGCACAACGCTGCGCGCACCTTGTACTCGAGGCGCAAGTCGGCTGCGAGCATTTCCGGCACAGTGGTGCCCACGTCCAGATCATCCGGACGCATGCGCGGGGTGCCTTCCAGCATGAGAATCCGGCGCATCAGGGCGTCGGCGTGTTGCGCCTCTTCTTCCATTTCATGGTTGATACGCTCGTAGAGCTTGGACAAGCCCCAGTCTTCGTACATGCGCGAATGAATGAAATACTGATCACGTGCTGCCAGCTCGCCGGTGAGCAACGTGTTGAGGTAATCGATTACGTCCGGGTGACCTTGCATCGCCCTGGTTCTCCATGTGAAAGCGCTATGTGCATAGTGTGAACCAGGACTGCTGCAAGGTCACTGAAAAACGCGCAATAACATGCAAAAAAACGCCTAAACAGTAGTGATATTCATTGAAAAACCGCCCAAATGAGGGCGGTTCTACTTATCATTCCGAGTCAGGCGAGATTCAGCCCCAACGCCTTGGCAACTCCTTCGCCGTAGGCTGGATCTGCCTTGGAGAAGTGCTGCAACTGGCGCATCACCACAACTGCGCTGACACCCGCCATGGTGCCGGCAATGTTGTTGATCAGCAGTGTTTGCTGCTCAGGGCTCATCAAGCGGAACAAGGCGCCGGCGTGGCTGTAGTAATCGCCGTCCTCACGGTGGTCGTGACGATCGGCTGCGCCGTTCAGGGCAAGCGCCGGCTCGGCATGCTGCGGCGACTGCTTGGGCGCGTCGCTGTAGCTGTTCGGCTCGTAGTTGGGCGCACTGCCATAGCTACCGAAAGCCATCGCGCCATCGCGCTGATAGCTGTTCACCGGGCTGCGAGCGGCGTTGACCGGCAGATGCTGGTGATTGGTGCCTACGCGGTAGCGGTGCGCATCGGCGTAGGCAAACACACGCCCCTGCAGCATCCGGTCTGGCGACAGGCCGACACCTGGAACCATGTTGCTCGGGCCGAAGGTGGCTTGCTCGACTTCGGCAAAGTAGTTGAGCGGGTTGCGGTTGAGCTCAAGTACGCCAACCTCGATCAACGGGAATTCCTTCTGCGACCAGGTCTTGGTCACATCGAAAGGATTCTCCGCCCGATTGGCTGCCTGCTCCTCGCTCATGACCTGAATGCACACAGCCCAGCGAGGATAGTCACCGCGTTCAATCGCCTCGAACAGGTCACGCTGGGCGTAATCAGGGTCAGTACCCGCCAGACGCGCTGCTTCGGCCGGTGCCAGGTTCTTGATGCCCTGCTGAGTCTTGTAGTGCCATTTGACCCAGGTGCGCTCACCGTTCGCGCTGATCAGGCTGTAGGTATGGCTGCCGAAGCCGTGCATGTGACGGTAGCCGTCCGGGATACCCCGATCAGAGAACAGGATCGTGACCTGGTGCAGCGCCTCAGGCGAATGCGACCAGAAGTCCCACATCATCTGGGCGTTCTTCAGGTTGCTCTGCGGATGGCGCTTCTGCGTGTGGATGAAGTCAGGAAACTTCAGCGGGTCGCGGATGAAGAACACCGGGGTGTTGTTGCCCACGATGTCCCAATTGCCTTCCTCGGTGTAGAACTTGAGCGCGAAGCCACGCGGGTCACGTTCGGTGTCAGCCGAGCCGCGCTCGCCACCTACGGTGGAGAAGCGCAAAAAGGTCTCGGTTTGCTTGCCAACCTTGTCGAACAGTTTGGCACAGGTGTAGCGGGTGATATCGCGGGTTACGGTGAAGGTACCGTAGGCGCCCGAGCCCTTGGCGTGTACACGGCGCTCAGGGATGTTCTCGCGGTTGAAGTGGGCGAGTTTTTCCAGCAGGTGGAAGTCGTCGAGCAGCAGCGGGCCGCGAGGGCCGGCCGAACGGGAATTCTGGTTGTCAGCTACAGGTGCACCGCTGGCGGTGGTAAGAATCTTGCTCATGGGCTCTCCTTGACGGTCTTGATCTGCCGTTTGTCGGCTTGCGGACAGTATCGGGGAGCGGCATGACAAGAGCTAATTCATTGATCGAGTTGAGGCGATAGGAATTAACAATAATTATAGAAACAAAAAACCGGGCACTAGGCCCGGTTTTTTGTAGCAGACAGAACGTCTTACTCGGCAGCTTCTACAGCACCACCGACTGGACGATCAACCAGCTCGACGTACGCCATAGGCGCGTTGTCGCCAGCGCGGAAACCGCACTTCAGGATACGCAGGTAGCCGCCCTGACGGGTGGCGTAGCGCTTGCCCAGATCGTTGAAGAGCTTGCCAACAGCGGATTTCGAACGGGTACGGTCGAAAGCCAGACGACGGTTGGCTACGCTATCTTCCTTGGCCAGGGTGATCAGCGGCTCGGCAACGCGGCGCAGTTCCTTGGCTTTTGGCAGAGTAGTTTTGATCAGCTCGTGCTCGATCAACGACACTGCCATGTTCTGGAACATAGCCTTGCGGTGAGAGCTGGTACGGCTCAGGTGACGTCCACTTTTACGATGACGCATGATTCATTCCTTACCAAACACTACGTTCGGTGATTACGACGATCAGGCAGTCGCCTTGTCGTCCTTCTTAAGACTTGCAGGCGGCCAGTTGTCGAGGCGCATGCCGAGGGACAGACCACGGGAAGCCAAAACGTCCTTGATTTCAGTCAGGGACTTCTTGCCCAGGTTAGGAGTTTTCAACAGCTCTACTTCGGTGCGCTGAATCAGGTCGCCGATGTAGTAGATGTTCTCCGCCTTGAGGCAGTTGGCAGACCGTACGGTCAGTTCCAGGTCGTCAACCGGACGCAGCAGGATCGGATCGATCTCGTCTTCCTGCTCGACCACTACCGGCTCACTGTCACCTTTGAGATCCACGAACGCGGCCAGCTGCTGTTGCAGGATGGTCGCGGCACGACGGATTGCCTCTTCTGGGTCCAGAGTACCGTTGGTTTCCAGATCAATGACCAGCTTGTCCAGGTTGGTACGCTGCTCAACACGGGCGTTTTCGACCACATAGGCGATACGACGCACCGGGCTGAACGAAGCGTCCAGCTGAAGACGGCCAATGCTGCGGCTTTCATCTTCGTCAGTCTGACGAGAGTCGGCCGGCTCGTAACCGCGACCACGAGCTACAGTGAGCTTCATGTTCAGGGCGCCGTTGGACGCCAGGTTCGCGATTACGTGATCGGGGTTGACGATCTCGACATCGTGATCCAGCTGAATATCGGCAGCGGTAACCACCCCCGAACCCTTTTTCGACAAGGTCAGCGTAACTTCGTCACGACCGTGCAGTTTGATAGCCAGGCCTTTCAGGTTCAACAGGATTTCAATTACGTCTTCCTGTACACCTTCGATCGCGGAGTACTCATGGAGTACGCCATCGATCTCGGCCTCGACTACTGCACAGCCAGGCATGGAGGACAACAGGATGCGGCGCAGCGCGTTGCCCAGGGTATGGCCGAAACCACGCTCGAGAGGCTCGAGCGTAATCTTGGCGCGGGTCGGACTGACTACCTGCACATCAATGTGGCGGGGAGTCAGGAACTCATTTACCGAAATCTGCATGGATGCACCTATTTTCTAGCCCTTACTTGGAGTAGAGCTCGACAATCAGGTTTTCGTTGATGTCGGCAGACAGGTCGCTGCGAGCAGGAACGTTCTTGAAAACGCCCGACTTTTTAGCAGCATCCACGTCTACCCACTCAACGCGGCCGCGCTGAGAGCACAGTTCAAGGGCTTGAACAATGCGCAGCTGGTTCAGCGATTTCTCACGAACCGAGACCACGTCACCCGGACGAACTTGGTAAGATGGAATGTTTACAGTCTTACCGTTGACGCTGATCGCTTTGTGCGAAACCAGCTGACGCGACTCGGAACGAGTCGAGCCGAAGCCCATACGGTAAACGACGTTATCCAGACGGCACTCGAGCAGTTGCAGCAGGTTCTCACCAGTTGCGCCTTTTTTCGAGGCTGCAGCTTGGTAGTAACCGCGGAACTGACGCTCCAGAACACCGTAGATACGACGGACTTTTTGTTTCTCGCGCAGCTGGGTACCGTAGTCGGACTGACGGCCACGGCGCTGGCCGTGGATACCTGGGGCTGCTTCGATGTTGCACTTCGATTCCAGAGCGCGAACGCCGCTCTTCAGGAAAAGGTCAGTGCCTTCACGGCGAGACAGTTTGCATTTTGGACCAATGTAACGTGCCATTTATCTGTCTCCTGATTACACGCGACGCTTCTTCGGCGGACGGCACCCGTTATGCGGGATTGGCGTCACGTCGGTGATGCTGGCGATCTTGTAGCCGCAGCTGTTCAAAGCACGAACGGCGGACTCACGACCTGGACCTGGACCCTTGACGTTTACGTCGAGGTTTTTCAGACCGTATTCCAGCGCAGCTTGACCAGCTCGTTCAGCAGCAATCTGAGCTGCAAACGGGGTGGATTTGCGCGAACCACGGAAACCCGAACCACCGGACGTTGCCCAGGACAAAGCATTGCCCTGACGGTCGGTGATGGTCACGATGGTGTTGTTGAAAGACGCGTGGATGTGGGCGATGCCATCAACCACTGTCTTTTTGATTTTTTTACGAGGACGAGCAGCAGGTTTTGCCATGTCTATTTTCCTGTCGATTCGCTGGTGCGATTACTTGCGGATCGGCTTACGCGGGCCCTTACGGGTGCGTGCATTGGTCTTGGTGCGCTGACCGCGAACCGGCAGACCTTTACGATGGCGCAGACCGCGGTAGCAGCCCAGGTCCATCAAGCGTTTGATCTTCATGTTGATGTCACGGCGCAGATCACCTTCAGTGGTGAACTTGGCGACTTCGCTACGCAGCGTTTCAATCTGCTCGTCGCTCAGATCCTTGATCTTTGCGGCTGGGTTAACCCCAGTGTCTGCACAAATCTTCTGTGCAGTTGTGCGACCGACACCATAGATGTAGGTCAGCGAGATAACAGTGTGCTTGTTATCTGGAATGTTGACGCCTGCAATACGGGCCATTCAGTGGGACTCCAATTGACAGCTACCTACGCCCCGGAAGCCAAGAAATAGGGCGCGAGATAATATCGCTGTAGAAACAATTAATCAACCCAGCAGCGCACTAGCTGCTGGGCTTGTAGCGCGGATCACACTCAGCCTTGGCGCTGCTTGTGACGCGGTTCCGCGCTGCAAATTACTCGCACGATACCTTCGCGGCGAATAATCTTGCAGTTACGGCACAGCTTTTTCACCGATGCACGAACTTTCATGACCAACTCCTCGAACCTTAGGGGCCTGTCAGCGCAGCAAGCTGCTGCCGCCATAGCCTTTCAGGTTGGCTTTCTTCATCAGGGATTCGTACTGGTGCGAAACGAGGTGGGATTGTACTTGGGACATGAAGTCCATCACAACCACTACCACGATCAACAACGACGTCCCGCCGAGATAGAACGGCACGTTTGCAGCCACCACAAGGAACTGGGGCAGAAGGCATACGGCCATCATGTAAAGAGCACCGAACATGGTCAGACGAGTCAGAACGCCATCAATGTAGCGCGCCGACTGCTCACCAGGACGGATACCCGGAATAAAGGCACCGGACTTCTTCAGGTTTTCCGCTACGTCTTTCGGGTTGAACATCAACGCTGTGTAGAAGAAGCAGAAGAAAATGATCCCTGCACTAAACAGCAAAATGTTCAACGGCTGACCAGGAGCGATCGACTGCGAGATGTCTTGCAGCCAGCCCATACCTTCGGACTGACCGAACCAGGCACCCAGCGAAGCCGGGAACAGCAGAATGCTGCTGGCGAAAATAGCCGGGATTACCCCTGCCATGTTCACCTTGAGCGGCAAGTGGCTGGTCTGCGCAGCAAAGACCTTGCGGCCCTGCTGACGCTTGGCGTAGTGAACGGCGATTCGACGCTGACCACGCTCAATGAACACCACAAAACCGATAATCGCTACTGCCAGCAAACCGATAGCGACCAGGGCGAAAATGTTGATATCGCCTGTGCGCGCAGACTCGAAAGACTGCCCGATTGCTCTCGGAAGACCGGCAACGATACCCGCGAAAATCAACATCGAGATACCGTTGCCCACACCGCGCTCGGTAATCTGCTCACCCAGCCACATCATGAACATTGCGCCTGCCACGAAGGTGGAGACGGCAACCACATGGAAGCCAAGGCTTGCAGAGAACGCCACGCCCTGGTTGGCCAAGCCAATGGACATGCCAATCGCTTGAACCAATGCCAGGATTACAGTGAGGTAGCGGGTGTACTGGCTGATCTTGCGACGGCCAGCTTCACCTTCCTTCTTCAACTGCTCCAGCTGTGGGCTGACAGCGGTCATGAGCTGCATGATGATCGATGCCGAGATGTACGGCATGATCCCCAGTGCAAAGATGCTCATGCGCTCCAGCGCACCACCGGAAAACATGTTGAACAAGCTAAGAATGGTCCCCTCATTCTGTCGAAACAGATCCGCCAGACGGTCCGGGTTGATGCCAGGCACCGGGATATGCGCACCTATCCGATAGACGATGATCGCCATGAACAGAAAGCGCAGACGAGCCCAGAGTTCCGACATCCCGCCCTTACCGAGCGAAGAGAGAGCACCTTGCTTAGCCATTTATTCCTCGAATTTGCCGCCAGCTGCTTCGATAGCCGCACGCGCACCTTTGGTGGCTGCGATGCCCTTGATGGTAACTGCGCGAGTGACTTCGCCAGACAGCATGATTTTCACACGCTGTACGTTCTGGTTGATCACGTTGGCATCCTTCAAGGATTGCACGGTGACAACATCGCCTTCCACTTTGGCCAGCTCGGACAGACGCACTTCTGCGCGGTCCATGGCTTTCAGCGAAACGAAGCCGAATTTCGGCAGACGACGGTGCAGCGGCTGTTGACCGCCTTCGAAGCCCGGAGCGATGGTGCCACCGGAACGGGAGGTCTGACCTTTGTGGCCGCGGCCACCAGTCTTACCCAAACCGCTACCGATACCACGACCCGGACGATGCTTCTCGCGACGGGAACCCGGCGCTGGACTCAGATCATTGAGTTTCATCGATTAACCCTCGACGCGCAGCATGTAGTAAGCCTTGTTGATCATCCCGCGATTCTCGGGAGTATCAAGTACTTCTACGGTGTGACCAATGCGACGCAGACCCAGGCCTTTAACACACAGTTTGTGGTTAGGCAGACGGCCGGCGGTGCTTTTGATCAGCGTGACTTTAACGGTGGCAGCCATTAGAAGATCTCCTCAACGCTCTTGCCGCGCTTGGCAGCAATGGATTCAGGAGATTGCATGGCCTTCAGACCCTTGAAGGTGGCGTAAACCACGTTCACTGGGTTGGTCGAACCGTAGCACTTGGCCAGAACGTTCTGGACACCAGCAACTTCCAGGACAGCACGCATAGCGCCGCCAGCGATGATACCGGTACCTTCGGAGGCAGGCTGCATGTAAACCTTCGAGGCGCCGTGGGCGGCCTTGGTGGCGTACTGCAGAGTGGTGCCTTTCAGGTCAACCTGAATCATGTTGCGACGGGCAGCTTCCATGGCTTTCTGGATCGCGGCTGGTACTTCGCGCGATTTGCCACGGCCGAAGCCTACACGGCCCTTACCATCACCAACCACGGTCAACGCGGTGAAGGTGAAGATACGGCCGCCTTTGACGGTCTTGGCTACGCGGTTAACTTGAACCAGCTTCTCGATGTAGCCTTCGTCGCGCTTTTGATCGTTATTTGCCATAACTTAGAACTCCAGCCCGCCTTCACGAGCAGCATCAGCCAGCGCTTTGACGCGGCCATGGTACTTGAAGCCGGAACGGTCAAAGGCAACTTGAGATACACCGGCGGCTTTCGCGCGCTCAGCTACCAGCTTGCCAACCTTAGTGGCCGCGTCGATGTTGCCGGTGGCGCCATCACGCAGGTCTTTGTCCAAGGTAGAGGCGCTTGCCAGAACCTTGCTGCCGTCGGCCGAGATGACTTGGGCATAAATGTGCTGCGAGGAGCGGAACACGCACAAACGCACGGCTTCGAGCTCGTGCATTTTCAGGCGTGCTTTGCGAGCGCGACGCAGTCGAGTAACTTTTTTGTCGGTCATTTGCTAGGCCCTACTTCTTCTTGGCTTCTTTACGACGGACTACTTCGTCCGCGTAACGCACACCCTTGCCTTTGTAAGGCTCTGGCGGACGGAAATCGCGGATTTCAGCGGCCACCTGACCCACCAGCTGCTTATCGATACCCTTGATCAGGATGTCGGTTTGGCTTGGGGTTTCTGCGGTGATACCGGCTGGCAGTTCGTAGTCCACTGGATGCGAGAAGCCCAGAGCCAGGTTCAGGACGGTGCCTTTTGCCTGTGCCTTGTAACCAACACCGACCAGCTGGAGCTTGCGCTCGAAGCCTTGGCTTACGCCTTGGACCATGTTGTTCACCAGAGCGCGGGTAGTACCGGCCATGGCGCGAGCTTGCTGGTCACCATTGCGAGCGACAAAACGCAGCTCACCAGACTCTTCGGTAACTTCAACAGACGAATGAACGTTGAGTTCGAGAGTGCCCTTGGCACCCTTCACCGAAAGCTGTTGGCCGGCGAATTTGACTTCGACACCGGACGGCAGCTTTACGGGGTTCTTAGCGACGCGAGACATGCTTATCCCCCCTTAGAACACTGTGCACAGAACTTCGCCACCAACACCGGCGGCACGTGCAGCACGATCCGTCATCACACCTTTGTTGGTGGAGACGATAGACACGCCCAGACCGCCACGAACTTTCGGCAGATCTGTAACGGCCTTGTACTGACGCAGGCCTGGTCGGCTGGCGCGCTTCAGCTCTTCGATGACCGGACGGCCTTCGAAGTACTTCAGCTCGATCGACAGGGAGGGTTTGACTTCGCTGCTTACCTGGTAACCAGCGATGTAACCTTCGTCCTTCAGAACTTGGGCAACCGCAACCTTCAGAGTCGAAGAAGGCATGCTTACGACGGACTTTTCAGCCATCTGGGCATTACGGATGCGAGTTAGCATGTCCGCTAACGGGTCCTGCATACTCATGGGCTAGATGCTCCTGATACAAGAATTATTAGCCTCTCGGCTATCACAACCACCCAAGCACCCAGGACAAAAGACCCGGGCTCGGGTGAGCCGATCATTCTAGACACAACCTAGAAACGAAACAAGCCCCATATAGGGGCTTGTTTAGAAGCGAGGTCACCGGCGGTCGGAAGATTGCTCCCCTTCCGCCAGAACCCTGGTGCTTACCAGCTGGCTTTAACCAGACCTGGTACGTCACCACGCATTGCAGCTTGACGCAGCATGTTACGGCCCAGACCGAACTTACGGTATACACCGTGAGGACGGCCGGTCAGGCGGCAACGGTTGCGCAGACGAGCGGCGCTGGCGTCACGCGGCTGCTTTTGCAGTGCGACGACGGCGGCATAACGCTCTTCTGGCGATGCGTTCAGGTTGACGATGGTCGCTTTCAGCTCGGCACGCTTTTTGGCGTACTTGGCTACCGTGAGCTGACGCTTCAGCTCGCGGTTTTTCATGCTCTTCTTGGCCATTTTCCTACTCCAATCAGTTGCGGAACGGGAATTTGAATGCACGCAGCAGAGCGCGGCCTTCGTCATCCGAACGAGCAGTGGTGGTCAGGGTAATGTCCAGACCGCGCAGAGCATCGATCTTGTCGTAGTCGATTTCCGGGAAGATGATCTGCTCTTTCACGCCCATGCTGTAGTTGCCACGACCATCGAAGGACTTGGCATTCAGGCCGCGGAAGTCGCGAACCCGAGGCAGGGAGATCGCCAGCAGGCGGTCCAGGAACTCGTACATACGGTCACGGCGCAGAGTAACTTTAACGCCGATCGGCCAACCTTCACGAACCTTGAAACCCGCAATCGACTTGCGAGCGAAAGTCACGACCGGCTTTTGACCAGTGATCTTTTCCAGGTCGGCTACAGCGTTTTCGATGACTTTTTTGTCACCGACAGCTTCGCCCAGACCCATGTTCAGGGTGATCTTGGTTACGCGTGGAACTTCCATCACGTTCGCGAGCTTAAGTTCTTCCTTAAGCTTGGGAGCGATTTCGTTCCGGTAAATCTCTTTGAGTCGTGCCATTGTCTTCTACCTAGCAGTGTTCAAGCATCAACCGCTTTCTGGGTCGACTTGAAGACACGAATTTTCTTGCCGTCTTCAACCTTGAAGCCAACGCGGTCAGCCTTGTTGGTTTCACCATTGAAAATGGCAACGTTGGAAGCGTGCAGAGGCGCTTCTTTCTCGACGATACCGCCCTGTACGCCCGCCATCGGGTTAGGCTTGGTATGGCGCTTGACCAGGTTTACACCAACGATGACCAGACGGTCGTCAGCGAGAACCTTCAGCACCTTACCGCGCTTACCTTTGTCTTTGCCGGCGATCACGATGATCTCGTCGTCACGACGAATCTTTTGCATGTCGGATCTCCTTAGAGCACTTCAGGGGCGAGCGAGACGATCTTCATGAACTTCTCGTTGCGAAGTTCACGGGTCACTGGCCCGAAGATGCGAGTGCCGATCGGCTCTTGCTTGTTGTTCAGCAGAACAGCAGCGTTACCGTCGAAACGAATGATGGAACCGTCAGCGCGACGTACACCATGACGGGTACGTACGACTACGGCGGTCATCACCTGGCCTTTTTTGACCTTACCGCGCGGAATTGCTTCCTTGACGGTTACTTTGATGATGTCACCGATGCCGGCGTAACGACGGTGAGAACCGCCGAGAACCTTGATGCACATGACGCGACGAGCGCCGCTGTTATCGGCCACATCGAGCATGGATTGAGTCTGAATCATAAAATTTCTCCGACCCCTAGCCCTTAGACTTCAACAGCGCGTTCGAGGACTTCAACCAGTGCCCAAGACTTGGTCTTGGCCAGCGGACGAGTTTCGCTAATGGAAACTTTGTCGCCGATTTTGCACTGATTGGTTTCGTCGTGCGCGTGCAGCTTAGTCGAACGCTTAACGTATTTACCGTAGATCGGGTGCTTTACGCGACGCTCGATCAGAACGGTGATGGTCTTGTCCATTTTGTCGCTGACGACACGGCCAGTCAGCGTACGGACGGTTTTTTCAGCTTCAGCCATGATCACTTACCTGCCTGCTGGTTGAGCACAGTTTTCACGCGAGCGATGTCACGCTTAACTTGCGAGAGCAGGTGCGACTGCCCCAACTGGCCAGTTGCTTTCTGCAT